>ENA-OSJC01000005-OSJC01000005.1-marine-metagenome-genome-assembly--contig:-NODE-5-length-255156-cov-5.656059_pt1 | contig 255156 bp, 238 predicted proteins | sample MGYA00237885_ERZ534234 | MGnify/ENA primary metagenome ERZ534234 (study PRJEB26413, sample SAMN06343907) | marine metagenome | isolation source: coastal waters | place: Atlantic Ocean: West Antarctic...
GTGACGGCACCGGTGACGAGGGCTGGGCTGACATCGGGGTTATCCGCGGCCAAGATGGCGCTGCGGGAGCTCAGGGTTCTGAAGGTACAACGGGCATGCAAGGGCCTGTTGGACCTAATGGAACTGCTGGAGCTCAAGGAGCTCAGGGACCTGCTGGGACTAGTGGAACAGATGGAACGGATGGAAGTACTGGCGCTGCTGGCCCCCAGGGGACCACAGGTAGTCAGGGCATTCAAGGTCCTGTAGGGGCTGACGGTACCTCTGTCCAAATTAAAGGGGTTGAAATAAGCTTCACCGCGATCCTAATTAAGCACTCTGATGCTGCAGCAGGAGATTTGTGGATAGCTGACGATACAGACATTGGCTGGGTGAGTGACGGCACCGGTGACGAGGGCTGGGCTGACATCGGGGTTATCCGCGGCCAAGATGGCGCTGCGGGAGCTCAGGGTAATGAAGGCACAACGGGGATACAAGGGCCTGCTGGCGCTAATGGAACTGCTGGAGTTCAAGGCCCCCAAGGCCCCCAAGGCCCCCAAGGCCCCCAAGGCTCTAATGGAGCTAATGGAACAGATGGCGCCCTCTGTTCACTCTCTGCATGCACGATCGAAAATGAAGCGACGCTGACGTGCGGTGGCAATTCGGTGCAGTTACCCTGTATCAGGCCTGTACTCGCACCCACAGCGTTAAAAGTATTTGTTACAAGTCTCAGATATACTGGCAATCTCGGCGGGCTATCGGGCGCAGACCAAAAATGTCAAGGTTTAGCAAATGCGGCGGGCCTCACAGGTACTTACAAGGCATGGCTTTCGGACAGCAACGGTGGTAGCCCGGATACGCGATTTACGAAGAGCCTTGTTCCATACGAACAAACCAACAGTAACGCCACTAACCAAATCGCATCGAGTTATAGCGATTTAACCGATGGAAACCTTCGACAGAAGATTGAGTTTACGGAAGAAGGCAAGCTGGCAGAGGTCGACGCGTCGCGCAACTTGGTTTGGACGGGCACCCTTTCCGATGGTAAATCGTCTGGGTTCACCTGCTCTGACTGGTCAACAAATGGTAATAACGGGGCGAACCAGTTCGCGAGTCATGGAGATTTGTCTATGACCGATTATAAATGGACTGGTATTGCCCAGGTATGGACCACGTGTGGCAATGAGCGCCGTTTATATTGTTTTCAACAATAAGTTAGTGGAGTTAAACAGCGCCTCACCTATACATTGTAGGCCCAGCTTATGAAAAGTCCCCTTACGGGCCTGTGACCCCCTTGGAACCGCTTGGTATCAGTGGCTCGCCCCCCCCTGAAGTATCCTAATGTATCGCAGAATGTACACTGCCTTGCGCTAAAGGGAACCATAGGACAGTGGATACGGTGGGCTAGGAATACTATGGAGAGAATAGTGTCAGGCTCCCCAGATCGTCTGGCCCCCTTGGTTGGCCTTGATTCCCTAGGCCTAGGGCTGCCGCACGCTGCCTAGATTCCTCCGCACTGCAGATCAAAGCCCTGGTTACATCAGCCTCTTTGAGGTGCTATAGAATCCCAAGGGATTAAGGGCCCCGGGGGCGGGGCGGCGCACGCTCAATGTTTAGCGTAGCCTCTGGATTTTACTAAAGGCCAATTTTCGGCACTTCTGATAGCAAAACGGCCCCCGTAGGACCGCTGTATATCGCAATATCCGAGCGAGCTTACTAGGCTTTACGAAGCTTCCTGACAGCCACTAGCGATAGCAAACCAGCCATCATGCCCAGTAGCCAGAGTGGGCTTGTTGGGACCGGCGTTGCTGCCACAGGGGCAAGAATCTTCGACACATTATTCGAGCCTGAATTCGCCGTATACACATTCCCATCCGCATCAAGTGCGATCCCTTCCGGACTAGTGCCAGTTATTCCAAGGATGTCTGCCGTCGCGGTCATGGCGAACATCAGGGCGACCGAGCCTATGAATATGTTCGTAAGAGTTCTGATCGTTGCGAAAGAAGCGAATACGCCACGCTGTGGTGCCGTTGTTAGGTTCATTGGAAGCCTCGTCCCTGATGAAGCTGCGCGCATAGTACCAGACCCCCCATTAGCGTCAATGGCCACGGCACGTGGGGCTGCGGGCTTGGCTTGGATGACAACAGTTGGAACGCTAGCATGGGCCAGCGGTATTTACTGTAGCGCAGTAAATACCGAGCTCACAAGTGCGCGGCCACCAATGTCCTTTCACATGCTGCGAAACGTGTCGCTCATTCCACGATTTTTTCGCCGGGCCATGTTTCACATCGATTGCTCAGTGGCTCCAACAGGCTGTGCTGGACGGGCCAGCGCGCTCACAGAGAAGTCCGCTAGTAGACAAAATTGCCGGTGACGTGCACTCAGGTTGGCAGGCGACATCTCACGGTTCAGCTTTCCTTTTGGCCGAGGTTGGCATGCAGTACAGCGCCATTGATGACAGGGTTGTGATGGGCCCAGCGGATCAGTTCGGCGATTTCTTTGGGTTCGATGAGCCGGTTAAAGCTGTTCATTGCCGCAACGCCTGCCTCAATATCAGGGTTACTGCCCAGATGTGTGCGTAACATTTCGGTGTCAGTGAAGCCGGGGCAGATCATTGCGGTATGAACACCACTGCCCATGAGGTCTTGGCAGGTAGCGCGCATCATTCCGAGTTGGGCATGCTTACTGACGACATAGCTAAAAGAACCGGGCACGGCTTTTTCTGAAAGCGTAGAGCCAATATACAGTACGCTTGATGATGCCGGCATTAGCGGCAGCAGGTGCTGATTAAGGCTGTTGATGGCAATCACATTGGTTGCCATCACTTGGTTCAGACTGTCGCTGCTGCAGTCGTCCACGCTGTCTTTTTTCATCTGACTGGCATTGTGGACTAAGGTCGCCTCAGAGCAGTCTGCCAGGGCTTTTTTTAGCGTATCGCAGGCAGCATCAATAGATGCTTGGCTGCTAAGATCGCAAATCAGGCTAGTAACCCCGTCGATCGCACACTGGCGACGAGCAAGATTGAATACGACAAACCCCTCATTGAGGAATGTTTGAGCCGTTGAGCTCCCTATGCCGACGCTGGCACCGGTGATCATTGCTACTTTCATTGTCGATAACCCTTAATGCCTGATACGGCAGTTTTACTGCCAAGCTATAGTCTCAAAAGAATGAGGCTCCGTGATTTCTACCGTGACGTCAAGCGGTAGCTCCGTTAAACTAGGGCAATGGAAGAATTAACAACGTTGTACATTGACAAAGAAGGCCACAAGTTTTCGGCGGCCCATTACACTATTTTTTCGGCGACTGAACGCGAGCGCTTGCACGGGCATAATTATTCAGTCTCAGCGAAAATTGTGGCCCCGATGGGCTATAACGGATTCTCAGCAGATTACAATGTGTACAAGAACCGCCTCGCACTGCTGTGTGATGAATTAGACGAGTATACGCTGCTGGCGGGGGATTCTCCTTATCAAGAGGTCGTTGAGTCTGGCGCCTGCTATTGCGTGCGATATGACGGCCAAGAGATACTGTTTTTGCAAAGCGATACGCAAGTGCTGCCCATTCGTAATGCTACTGTGGAGGAGTTTTCTCGCTATCTTCTGGGCAAATTACTCGACCAGAGTGCGGGTGATGATTTGCGTGAGGTTGAGCTTTGTGTCGCCTCTGGGCCTGGACAGAAGGGCTGTACCCACTGGCACAGCGACTGACACGGGCCGTTATGATTAGCCGCTAATACCGCAGTGCCGAAGCAATGGCTCAATACTCGGCTCGCGACCTCTGAAGGCAATAAATAACTCCATCGGCTCTTTCGACCCGCCAGCTTCAAGAATGCTTGTCCTGAAGTCTGCGCCGGTCTCCGCGTTGAAGATACCGTCTTCCTCAAAGCGAGAGAACGCATCCGCTGACAGCACTTCTGCCCACTTGTAGCTGTAGTATCCGGCTGCGTAGCCGCCAGCGAAGATGTGGGAGAACGCATTTTGGAAGCGGTTAAATATGGGTGGTGAGGTTACCGCTACCTGCTGCCGTATCTGATCCAAAAGGCTCTGTACGGAGTTAAAAGTGCCGCTTCCCCATTCCAGATGCAGGCGGAAGTCGAACAGGGAGAACTCCAGCTGTCGCATCATCGTCATGCCTGATTGAAAATTCCGTGCCGCCAATAGTTTATCCAGCAGTGCCTCCGGCAGTGCTTCTCCTGTCGCATGGTGGCCCGAAATAAACGACAGCGCCTCACGTTCCCAGCACCAGTTTTCCAGGAATTGACTGGGCAGCTCGACCGCATCCCAAGCAACGCCATTGATGCCAGACACGGCGGCTACCGTCTGGCGCGTCAACATATGATGCAGGCCATGGCCGAACTCATGGAACAGGGTGGTAAGCTCGTTGTGGGTAAGTAATGCAGGGCTGTCGCCCACCGGAGCTGTGAAGTTACACACTAAATAGGCCACAGGAATTTGCAGGCCGTCGGCAGTCTCGCGTCGCACCCGGCAGTCGTCCATCCAGGCCCCCCCGCGCTTGTGTGCTCGGGCATAAAGGTCGAGAAAGAAGCACGCGATGACTTCGCCATCACGCAGTAACTCGAACAGCTTGACGTCGGGGTGATAGGAATCAAAGTGCTCTACGGGGTTAACATCGACCCCGTAAAGACGTCGCACCACCTCGAAGAGGCCAGGCAGAACCCGGTCCACTGGCAGGTAGGGCCGTATGTCTTCTTGCGACACTTGATAAAGCTTTTGACGTAATTTTTCGCTGTAGTAGCCGACGTCCCACGATTGCAGGTCAGTCAGGCCGCTGTCATTGCGCGCAAACTCCACCAGCTGTCGCCACTCCTCTTTCGCCTGAGGCAGGGACTGCTCTGCCAGCTGCTGCAGGAAATCTACAACGCTGGCCGGAGATTCGGCCATCTTTGTCGCAAGAGACAGTTCTGCGTAGTTGTCAAACCCCAGTAGCTGCGACAACTCACTGCGCAGTTGCAGCGTATCCGTGATGAGCGCCGTATTGTCCCACTGGCCACCGTTTGGCCCTAGTTCTGACGCCCTTGTGCAGTGTGCGGTGTAGACCGTTTCCCGCAACTCTCGATCATCGCAGTAGTTCAGTACGGGTGACAGTGACGGGAATTCAAGATTGATCAGGTAGTCCTGATGTCCCGCCGTAACCGCTGCCTGCTTGGCACTGGCCATTGCCGTCTCAGGCAAGCCTCTCAGCTGCTCTGCCGTCACCTGCTTGGACCAGGCACTCGTAGCATCGAGTACGTTTTCTCCGAAGGTACTGCCCAGCTTGGACAGGCGCTGTCGTAGCTCGCCGTAATCTTTTTTCTTGTCTGCTGGCAGCGCAACGCCTGCAAGTCGGAAGTCTCGTAGCGATTGGTTGATGGATTTTTGCTGCGCCGTATTCAGGGCTGCGAATGCCTTTCCGTCGGCTATCTGCTGATAGGCGGCGCACAGGTCACTGTGCTGTCCCATCCATGTACTGTATTCTGACAGAAGTGGCAGGCAGGCATTGTAGGCCTCGCGCAATGCTTCGCTGTTGCACACGCCGTTGAGGTGCGACACCGGCGACCAGGCCTTAGCCAGTTTGTCCTCAAGCTCCTCTATTGGCTGCAGAAGGTTGCCCCACGTGTAGCCGCCATCATTTGCCAGCAGCTCTTCAATGGCAAGTTTGTTGGTCTCGATTAGCTGCCTGATGGCGGGTTCCACGTGCTCGGGTTGAATGCGTGAAAAAGGCGGTAGCAGGTGTGGTTCAAGTAGGGGGTTGGGCATAGCGTTATCTTCCAGCTGACATTCAGTACATGATTCTAAATCAAATCAGAAATCACTCGCGCGGTTTCTTTTTTTTCAGTGGAGTGAAGCCGTCATTGACGACAACGGTTCCCTCTGTTGCTTTTGTTCGACGCTTACCCACATTCTTTTGGTTGCGTGTGCGTGTTTTACTTTTCTCAGTAGTGGCCTTTTCCTTCTTTTTCTTGACGCCTGACGCTTTGCCAGACGATTTTACTTTTTTAGGCCCACTGTATTTCGCCTTCAGGCCGGTCAGCGTGCGGCGCTCGAAACGGAGTGCGAGATAGCGTTCAATGCCGACCATCATGTTCCACTCTGATGCGTTGGCCAGAGAGACGGCTAGCCCCTTTGCGCCTGCCCGACCGGTGCGTCCGGTGCGGTGCAAGTAGTTGTCTCCGCTGTAGGGTATATCGTAATTGACCACCAGGTCGATGCCACTAACATCGAGACCTCTGGCGGCTAAATCGCTGGCGCAGACGATATGGACTTTGCCGTCGTGGAATTGATGCATGACATGTTTACGCTCTTCCGTACTCATTTCACCGTGCAGACACCCACAGCGCAGATCTTCATATCTGAGCAGGTTAGACAGTCGTACCGCCGTGGTACGTTTGTTGCTGAATACCAATGCGCGATGAAAGCCGCCTTCCTTTATCAACGCGGTTAGCAATTTGTCTTTGTGTTCCTGACTGTCCGCCAGTACTAGCTGATGCGTAATGCTGCTGTGAGGCTGGCGTACTTGGCCTACCGCAATCTGTTGTGGATCATGTAGCAGTGTTTCCGCGATGTCACCTACGCCTCGGTGTGAAAGTGTTGCCGATAGCAGCAGCACCTGTTTGCTGTCAGCACTGAGTTCAGCGATTTTGAGCACGTCTTCACGAAAGCCCATGTCCAGCATGCGATCGGCTTCATCGAGCACCAAGGTCTGAAGCCCACTAAGATCAGCACTGCGTTTCTGACAGTGCTCTAGAAAGCGCCCGGGAGTCGCCACAACGATTTCTGGATCCTTGCGCAGCTGCGCTTTTTGGTACTTGAAGTCGGCTCCACCGGTAATGGCTTGGGCTTGTATCGGCGACATGACCAACAATTGGCGACACTGCTTAAGCACCTGTCTTGCCAGTTCTCGGGTAGGAACAAGAATCAGTGCCAGCGTGCCTGTTTGTCTTGTCGAACTCACAGCAAGAATTTTTTGTGATAAGGGAATCAGGTAAGCCAGTGTCTTGCCGCTGCCGGTCTCTGCGCTGACCAGCAGATCTTTGTCTTCCAGTGCCATGGGAACGGTCAGTTTTTGAACCTCGGTGGCTTCCGTTAACGCAAGCGCATCAATACCCAGACGCAGGTGGCGGTCAAGCTGCAGTTCTTCGAACACGTTCTTGCGCTCCACGAGTAATCTATAGGTGTTTGGGGAGTTCCATTATGACGGGAACGGGTGGTACTTTAGACGAGTTGTAAGAGGTTGAACAGAGAGAACGGCTTAATGGTGCAGGCGATAAGAATTTCTGAGACCGGCGGCCCCGAAGTGATGGTCTGAGAAGAGGTGCTGCTGGATGTGCCTGGCCCGGGCATGGTCACCGTTGAGAACAGGGCGATCGGTCTTAATTATATCGACACATACCACCGCAGTGGATCGTATCCACTGCCTCTGCCAGTAGGAATAGGTCTGGAGGGCGCCGGGGTAGTGCAAGCGGCGGGCGGAGTCGGGCTACTCTTCGGGCAAAATGAACACCGGTAGATTCAATAACACTGTTTTACTGACATCATCCGAGGAGTAGTACTGTGACGACACGATTATTGGTAGCGGTAGTGTTATTCGAGGAGTTTGAGTTACTCGACGTATTCGGCCCGCTGGGTTGAGGACGAACATTTTTTCACGTCCTCCGGTGTGTTAGTAGGAATCGACATGTCACTGGCGTTGATCGCGCGGCTATTAGGGGAAGAAACCGCAGAGCAGGTCGCGAACTCAGCCGAGTACGGATGGCATCGTGATCCCGCTTGGGATCCGTTCGCGATACAATGCGGTCTGCTGTAACAAGCAGCTGTCATGCTGATAGAAACCAAACAGATAAAGAGATTAGTTTGCTATGTTCTTATGATGATAACGATCTTGACTAGGGCCAATAGGGACAGCGTGTGACAGCTTCGTCAGTCGCAGGTCATGAGGCGGCAAATCGAGGCAGGGCGATGTATGCCCTGACCGCATTATTACTGGCGTATATATTGTCTTTTATTGATCGCAATGTGATGGCGGTTTTAATCGGTCCTATTCGAGCGGATTTCGCTATCAGTGATTTCCAGTACAGCCTGTTACACGGGTTTGCTTTTTCCATGTTCTACATTTTTCTCGGGTTGCCTATTGCCCGATTGGCGGACAGGGGAAGTCGCAAGTGGGTGATCACCATTGGTGTTCTTTTTTGGAGCCTGATGACCTGCCTGTGCGGGATAACGCGGAGTTTTAGCACGCTTTTTATGGCCCGTGCCGGTGTTGGCATTGGTGAAGCCGCGCTTTCCCCGCCCGCTTACAGTCTGCTGAGTGATTATTTTAGTGAGGGCAACTTGCCCAAGGCCATGGCGGTTTATACGCTTGGAATCACCATAGGCGGCGGCTTGGCCTATATTATAGGCGGTGGCGTCTACGAATATTTTACCCAGCATGGCGCGTTGTCATTGCCTCTGTTGGGAGAACTGCGTCCTTGGCAGAGCACATTTTTCATTGTCGGCATGCCAGGCTTTTTACTCGTTCTGATGTTGTCGCTTATGGCAGAACCGCCGCGTCGCGGGGCCTTGCCTGCAGAGGCGCAGGACTACGATGTCGCGGAGGTAAAGACACACCTGCGAATGCATTGGCAGGCCTATGGTAGTTTGATCATGGGAGTAGCGCTGCTTGCCGTGTTGGGCTATGGCACGATGGCTTGGTATCCGGAATTTCTGGTGCGCAGTCATGGTATGGATCGAGCAGAAGCAGGGTCGCAGTTTGGTCTGATTTTTATTGTCGCCGGCAGTGCCGGTGCGCTGCTGGGTGGTTTCAGTGCCAAGCCTTTGCGCGAGCGTGGCTTTGAGGATGCCAGCATGCGCCTAATCGTGTGGATCGCGCTGCTATGGTTACTGCCTGCGACGCTTGGCCCCCTGTCTTCCAATAGCAGCTTGGCCTTATGGGCAGCGGTGCCTATTGTGTTTTTTCTCAACAGCTATTTCGCGCTGGCCATTTCAGCACTGCAAAACATCACCCCTAACCGGATGCGGGCTCAGGTATCTGCCCTGATGCTGTTTATGACCAATCTGCTGGGACTGGCTCTGGGGCCTAGCCTGATTGCCGCATTGACCGACTTTGTTTTTGCTAATGATGCCGACTTAGCGTATTCGCTGAGCCTGCTACCGTTACTGGTGTGTCCTTTTGCGGCCGCTTTGTTGGCATGGGGTCTAAAATACTACCGGGCTGCGCTATTATACTGCGCTGTTAATCCAGAAAAATAAGCCATGTCACCGCATGCCGGACCCACTGTATTGAAGGGTGTCTGTGTGCGTAATTCCGTTTATTGCGCGCCATTATAGGGTCTTGATTGTGGCGAAAAATTTATTTCGACCTTGGCGGAACTTTTGGCCAGTCGCAAAGTCTGACTATGTACAGACGTTGAAACAGTGTTTGCCGCAAAAACAGTAAGTCTGTTGCGGTACTACTGCGCCTCGTCCGGATCTTGTTCTCCTTGCAGGTTATTAGCCTGCTTCAGCCGGCCCTTTGGGCCGGCTTTTTTTATTTTGCTGGGACGCTTCATTCCAATCTTGCTGGGTCGCTTGTGCTAGTGAGGCGAAAGTCTGTGGCCCGATCAGGGTTGCAACTAGTTGCCCTTTTGGGTCCAGGATTAGTGTTGTTGGTAAGACCACCGGCCTGGAGATACCCAGTTGTGCCGCTGGGTCTGATGCCAGACTGGCAAATGTGACGCCCAACTTCTGCCGCTGCAGTTCCAGCTCCTGCCCCTCTTTCCCATCGTAGTTTACCCCCACTACAGTGACCTGAGCGTATTCCTGATCAAGGCTGTTTAATTCTGGAATTTCCTTGATACAGGGTGCGCACCATTGCGCCCAGTAATTGACCACCACCCACTGTCCATGCAAGCTTTCCAAACTTAGCAGACTCGTGTCCGAACCATTTTTAGTGCACCCCAGTAGGGACAATACCGTAGCAAGAATGAGTGCACATCTCACTGGTTGAACAAATCCGCTAGATTGATGCTCAGGATATCGCGCTGATCTTTACGTTCACTCGCTAACAGGCGCAAGGCATTGCTCTGCCAGTCACTGCGGGTAGTGAAGTCGCCTTCGTTCAGGGAATGCTCATCGTCGATCCATTCTTTCAATTGCCAGAAGGTAATGGTGTGAAGATCTCGGCTCAGCAAGTAATGGCCCTTATCACTCTCGGTAATTACTTTCTCCTGGATGAGAATGTCGCGTACTTCGCTCCAGGTTTCGCTGTCTAGGCTCCGAATAACGTCGTGCCTGCCGTCAAGGAGTTCGATTTCACGTACCACACTGCCTGACTTTTGCTTTTCCCAGAATACATACAGTACGTCGAGTGCCTTCAGGGTTGCGGGTCGGTTTGCCTGTTCATGGTTTTGGTAGGCCGATAGGCTATGTACCAGAACGCCTCCCATTAGCACGATGTTCCAAGACAGATAGATCCACAGTAAGAACAGGGGTACGGCGGCGAACGCACCATAAATGAACGTATAATTGGACCCCACGACTAACTGCGTAAACGCTATGCGGGCGGCGTGAAAGGCCACAGCGACGAACACCCCCCCTGCCAGCGCGTGTTTGAACGGCACCCGGCAGTTGGGTACAGCGGCGTAGATCAGACTGAACCCCGCCGTACTGAGTAACATTGGCGTGGCTTGCAACAAGAACGCTTTAGCGCCGAAGATATCGAGATTTTCCAGAGCATTGGCGAAGGATGAAAGATAGGTGCTTATGCCCAGCGCCAGACCAATGGTGATGGGTGCGAGAGTCAACACCGCCCAATACAGCAGAAAACTGGATAGGACGCTACGGTTCTGCCGGGCATGCCAGATCATGTTGAACGCGTGCTCAATATTGCGCAGCATCAGGATCGCCGTCACGAGCAGGAAGACGATACCAGGCCCCGTAAGGTTTTTTGCTTGTTGGGAGAAACTGTTGAGGTACTTTTCGATATCAGAGCCGCTCTCAGGCATCAGGTGTGTGAACAGGATCGATTGCATCTGGTCTTCGGCGCCCTGAAAAGCTGGGATGGCCGACGCAATGGTATAGAGAACCGTTAACAGCGGCACTAGCGCAAACAGGCTCATATAGGTCAGTGCAGCGGCATTTTCAGAGCAACGGTCCGTTACGAACCGGCCTGCAAAATAGCGTATGCGGGCCCACAGTTCGGAAAACAATAGTATGTGAGATGTCATTTGATCATTATTGCATGACTCTAGGGGCGCCTGCACCAGTCGGGATGCTCGATTATGTCTGTTGTCTGAGCCAACTCTGTGGATGTTTTGGTATACTGTGGCGCCATTTTGTCGCGGTCATAGGAAATTAACCATGAGTGCAATTACCATTTACCATAATCCACGTTGCTCCAAATCACGTAATACTCTTACGCTTCTGGAGGAAAACGGCATAAATCCGACGGTGGTGCTCTATCTAGAGAGCCCACCGGATACCACAGAGCTGAAAGCGCTGTTAAGGAAGCTTGGCCTGACGGCCTCTCAATTGGTGCGACGCGGCGAAGAAGCCTACAAAACCTGTAGCTTAAACAAGGATTCCGATGACGAGGAAATATTAGTAGCCATGGCCAAATATCCGAAGCTGATTGAACGCCCGATTGTGGTCAAAGGAGGTCGAGCTGTGCTCGGGCGGCCCCCTGAGAATGTCCTGGAGCTTATCAGATGAGCAAAGAGCCTTATGTGCTGGTGCTCTACTATTCGCGGCAGGGGGCCACAGCGACTATGGCGCAACACGTAGCACGCGGTATTGAATTGGTAACAGGCGTGGCTGCTCGGCTGCGCACTGTTCCGGCGGTTTCTGCAACCTGTGAGAAAACCGAAGACGATATCCCCTCAGACGGCCCGCTCTTCTGCGAGCTGGAAGACCTGCGTGGCTGTGCCGGACTCGTTATGGGCAGTCCCACTCGCTTTGGTAACATGGCTGCGCCTCTGAAGTATTTTATTGATCAAACTTCAACGCTGTGGCTAAGCGGTGCCATGATTGACAAGCCGGCTGCGGTGTTTACCTCCAGCTCAAGCATGCACGGGGGGCAAGAGTCGACATTGCTCAGCATGCTGTTGCCGCTGTTACATCAGGGTATGGTCATTGCTGGCCTTCCCTACAGTGAAGCAGGCTTAATGAGCACCACCTCAGGGGGAACACCCTACGGGGCTTCGCATTGGGCGGGTAATGACAACCTGCGGGCAGTGGACGAGGTTGAAGCGGGATTGTGTCGCGCGCTAGGGCAGCGCGTAGCGCGTTTAGTTGCGGGAGAGCGACGATGAATGCTTCTTTTGCGTTGCGGTTGACATGGGTGAGTTGGCTGACGCTGTTGCTACAGCAGTCTGTTGATGCATGGGCGCATCAGGCGCCGTGGTTTATTTGGACACTGAAGTTATTGCCTTTGCTGATTTTTTTGCCGGGTATGCTTAAGGATAATTTACGCAGCTATATCTGGCTGTGTTTCGTTTGCCTAGGGTATTTTATGATACTGGTGCAACGTATTTTTGCGCACCCGGATAGTCTGCTGGTCATGATTGGGTTGGCAGCTGTTGTGATACTGTTTACGGTTGCAATGCTGTATGTGCGCTGGCGAGCGAGAGAGCTACGCGCGATAAGTGCATCTCAAATAGACACTGGAGAGTAAAACATGAGTCAACCCTCACTGCTGCGCCGTTTTTTTTCCGGGATTTGGCGGGTCATAACTCGCATCAGACTGGCACTGTCCAATATTTTATTCCTGGCGATGATCGCCTTTATCTACTTTATTTATGTCGGTGGCGCGCCTGAGCCGTTGCCGGATAAAGCGGCGCTGCTATTGAATATGAGTGGCACGGTGGTGGACCAGAAGTCAGAGGTGAACCCTTTACAGGCACTGTTAGGCCCCCCGTCTCGAGATGATCACGAGGTACTCCTTAGAGATGTCATAGAAGCGATTGATTATGCAGCGCAAGACCCCGCTATTAATGCTTTGGTGATGGAGCTTGATTCTCTGGGGCGCCTCGGCATCAGTAAAACCCAAGAGATTGTTGATGCGTTGGGAGCGTTCCGCAAGAGCGGAAAACCTATCGTCGCGGTGGGCACCTATTACACCCAGGGTCAGTACTTGCTGGCCAGCCATGCTGATACCGTGATTGCACATCCATTGGGTGGAGTGGCATTGGAGGGATACAGCAGTTACCACAACTACTTTCGAGAGGCGCTGAAGAAAATATCTGTCAATGTGCACGTGTTCCGGGCTGGAGATCACAAGTCGGCGGTGGAGCCATTTATGCGAGACGACATGTCTCCCGCTGAAAAAGAACTGACCAGTCGGTGGCTGAATAATTTATGGGGGCAATATACCGCGACCGTAGAAACGCAGCGAGAACTTAAACCTGGAATGGTCGATCACTATGTGAATAATTTTGCGCAGCTTTTGCAAGATCAAGGGGGAGACGCGGCACAAACAGCTTTGCAGTGGGGTTTGGTGGACAAGTTGCTCACACGCAGTCAGGGCAATGATTTCCTGGTTGAATTGGTCGGTGCAAGTGATGATGACGGCCTCTATGAAGCGGTTGTCTTTGAGCACTATGTCGCTCGCAAGCGTCCTCTGTCACTGGGTTCTTCGGACAGCGACCGTGTTGCGGTGATAACGGCCGAGGGCACCATCCTACCCGGGGAGCAACCGCCTGGATCGATTGGGGGTGATTCTTTGGCGCGATTGATTCGCGGCGCCGTCGAAGCAGAGGGGGTTAAAGCAATCGTGTTACGCATTAACAGCGGTGGCGGCAGCATGTTTGCATCAGAAATTATTCGAGAGCAGGTAGTTTATGCCCGGAATATGGGCTTGCCCGTTGTTGCGTCAATGGGGGCTGTTGCTGCCTCCGGAGGCTATTATATTGCCGCCGATGCTGATGAGATTTGGGCAACGCCGTCCACGATCACAGGCAGTATAGGTGTGTTTGCCGCGTTTCCCACCTTTGAGGAGTTGCTGCAGCGTGTTGGCATCTATACGGACGGCGTGGGCACCACGGATCTGGCCGGGTCAATGCGAGCGGATCGGCCGTTGAATCCGCAGTTGGAAGCAGCTCTTACGAGTGGCGTAGCGTTTGCCTACAAGAGCTTTGTGCAGATTGTTGCCGAGGGGCGCGATATGAGTGTTGCTGAAGTTGATCCGTTGGCCGAGGGTCGGGTATGGAGTGCCCCCGATGCGCTAAAGGCAGGTCTGGTTGATAGCCTTGGTAGTCTGGATGATGCTATTGCTGCCGCCGCAGCCAGAGCCGGCCTCGAAAGCTATGAGGTGCAGTATGTGGAAATACCGATGTCTGCTCGGGATATGCTAATGAAGCAATTGGCGAACAGCGTTGGCAGCCTGCATGTGTTGACGCAGTCTGCCGCCAGCTCTGCGTTGTCGGATTTGTTGGGTCCTATGCAGGAAGCCGCAAAGGAATTGGGCAGTATGCAAGACCCAGGCTATCTTTATATGCGCTGTGTCTCTTGCTCTATGGCACGCTAATAGGCTTCTGTGGGTTAGGTGCGAATCAGCTCATCGTGCGCGGTATCCTTGCTGGCTCGCCAGTTGGCGAGGTCGTCCAGAATCATATACAGGCAAGGTATTAGTAGCAGCGTTATCACTGTCGCAAACACGATGCCATAAGCCAACGATATGGCCATGGGCACCATAGCTTCAGCCTGTGTGGTGCGTTCTGTGAGCATCGGTAAAAGGCCAAAAAAAGTGGTCAGCGAAGTTAGCAGAATCGCTCGAAAGCGTCTTCCCCCGGCCTCGACCACCGCCGCATAACGGTCAGCGCCCTGTGCAACAGCCTTGTTGACGAAGTCCACCAGAATAAGGCTGTCGTTCACGACCACGCCACTAAGTGCAATCACACCCATCAGCGACATCATGCTCATGGGGTACCCCATTACCCAGTGGCCGAATATTGCGCCGATCATGCCGAAGGGAATGACACCCATTATGATCAAAGGCTGCAGGTAAGACTTGGTGGGAATCGCCAGCAAGGCATAAATACCAAACAGCGCTAGAGAAAAGCCTATGATCATGCTGGCGGCCATTTTAGCCTCTTCATCGGCAGCACCGGAGATACTGTAGCTTAGCCCCGGATATTTCTTCTGCAGGGCGGGCATCAGGTTGTTTTCGATATCCTTGATGACTTTATCCGGCTCGACGACACGCTTATTAACTTCCGCCGTTAGCTCTGCAGCACGCTGATAGTTGATACGTGTTGCTTTTACTAGACCCTGCTTAACCTGCAGGTCTGCCACACTGTCGAATGGCACCTCATCTCCTGCTGGGGTTCGTATAAACATATTGTTTAAGCTACTGACGTTTTCGCGGTCGGCCTTGGGGTAGCGCACCATCACTTTGACCTCATCGATGCCACGCTGCACGCGCTGAGCTTCTGCCCCGTAAAACGCGTGTCGTACCTGAGTGCCCAAGTCATAGCGAGTAATGCCTAAAGCCTCTGCCTCAGGCAGGATATCGAGATGAAACTCATCGGACGTATCGCTAACGCCGTTACGTATATCGTAAAGCCCCGTGTAGCGCCTTAACCTTTCTTCAAAATCAGCGGAGGCATCTTTGAGCGTACTAAAGTTATTGTGCATCAGGTCAAATGCAATAGATGGGCCGAAGCTCGGACCCTCTGCGCTGGTGATAGAGAACACCTCTGCACCATGTATTTTTCCAACTTCTGTGCGCCAGCGCTCTTCGATTTCACGCGTTGAAATAGTTCGCTTGTCTTCCTTGGTTAACTCAACATCAATGCGGCCATTAATGCGCTCAAATCCATAAGTGGCTATGTGCCGAAGTAAACGTTCGTCTGATGCGGTCTCGCTGCGGTATCGATCTTCTATTACGGTAAAGGCATCGGCGATTTGCGTGACGGCCTGCAGCGTGCGTTCCTCTGGTGTGCCCGGGGACATGCGCAATTCAACCTGCAAAAACTCTCCTGGAGTATCGGGTGCCAACACCGTGCGTACTGAGCCGCCTGCCAACAACCCTGCTGACAACACGAGTAACATCAGGAAAAAAGCCAGCGTCATATAGCGGTTATCGACGCACCGCAGCATGAAAGGCTTGTATTGTCGTCGTACAAATTTACTTAAGGCCCTGTTAACAGCCTCTTGTACGTGGTCAATTTTCAACAGAATAGCGTTAGTGGTGGGCTTAGAGTGCGCGAGGTGAGCTGGCAGGATCCATTTTGATTCTACCAGCGAAAAACACAGGCACATAATCACAACCCAACCACAGGCGGCGGGAAAGGCCCCGAAAACTCCGTCTATGAACAATGCGGGTATAAAAGCCATAATGGTAGTTAAGACGCCAAATGTAGCAGGGGTAGAGACGCGATAGACACCATTGATTACGTTTGTCACGCTGTGGCCGAACTCTTCCGTCTCTGTGTAAGCACTTTCACCCATAATGATGGCATCATCCACGACGATGCCTAGTACCAGGATGAAGCCAAATATGCTGACCATATTCAGTGATTGGCCAATAAAGCTTGTGTTGATCAATGCCATCGCGCCGAGGAAGCATACCGGTATACCTAGCATGACCCAAAATGCTAACTTTATTTCCAAAAAAAGTGCCAGAATGATGAATACGAGTAGCGCACCCATTGCCAGGTTTTTCACCATCATGCCTAGCCGACCTTTCAGGTAATAGGTCGTGTCATACCAGATATCAAGCTTTACCCCCGCAGGTAGATCGTTAACTTTTTCTGCTGCGTAGGCCTTAACGGCATCCGCTGTTTCGATGATGTCCTGGCTACCCATTGAGAAAACATTAACGCCTAATGAGTAAGCGCCGTCGAAGGCTGCAAATCCCGCTGAGTCGACGAAACCATCGTCGACTGTAGCGATGTCTCCTAGCATCAGACGGGTACCGTCTGGCCAGGTTTTCACGACGATACTTTCAAAATCTTGTTGCACATAGGCTTGTCCCATAGTTCGCAACATAATTTCGCCGTTATCAGTGCGGACCGAGCCCGCAGGCAGATCCAGCGACGAGGCAGCGATGATATTGGCAATATCTCCCAGATTGAGGTGGTATTCGCGCAGCAAGTGTTCTGATACTTCGATGGCGATTTCATAATCTCTAGCGCCGACCACGCTGGCCGCAGAGATGGCGGGGTAGGTTAATAGTTCGCGCCGGACTTGATCGGCAAGTGCCTTCATGCCGCGTTCATTAATGTTGCCCGACAGCTGCAGAGTAAGGGCTGGAAACAGAAGCTCGGGCTGGCTGATGACAGGTTTTTCTGCTTGCTCTGGAAAGTGCTGTATGCCGTCGACCCTGCTCTGGATATCGGCCATTAATTTAGCGAGATCGACGCCGTCCTGCGGCTCAATCATCATAAAGGCACTAGACTCAAATGAGTCTGACTCGACGCGTTTTATACCATCGATGTCGTTAATCGCTTCTTCGATTTTAAGGACGACACCCTGTTCGACCTCTTCCGGCGCTGAGCCCGGATAAGCCACCGAGACAAAAATTATCTCAATATCGAAGGCCGGAAACATCGCGCGCTGAATATTAAAAGCCGATCCCAGACCTACGATCATGATGATCAACATAAGAAGATTGGCTGCCACCGGGTTTTGCGCGAACCAGGCAATAACGCCTTTTTTAGGATGTGGAAGCATTAGTCGTCATAGCTGTTGCTGTTTGGAAGCTTTGCTGCCGCAGTGGCCTCGGCGATCTCTGGGTCTGGCTGTTCTAAAAGTCTGCCCGATGGATCGAGCATGTTGCTGGGTATTTGTGACTCTATGCGAACTTGGGCGCCTTCAAATGAATTGTCCAGTGTTGTCAGCGAGACAAGTTCACCATCACTCAGGCCAGCGCTAACATAAACAAAGTCACCGCCTGTGCGCAACAAGGTCACGTTGCGAGTTCGCAGGTGCCCAGTCTTATCGATGAGCCATACATTATTGCCCGAGCGAATAATGTAGCGGGGCAGTCGGATAATATCGAACAGTTCTCTGCCCTCAATACTAGCATTGACGAAGCTGCCGATGCGCAGTGGCTCGCTATACGGAGGTTGAAGCCCATAAGGGTCTTTAATGCGCGCGACACTAAAAAGTACGCGCGAACGTGCATCGAAAACACCTTCAGTGTGGTGCAGGTAGGCGTTCCAGTGTTTTACTTGACCACCCATCTCAGTATATAAGTCGATAGGAGAGCCGGTTTGCATCGTGCCAAGCTCAGGTAACTCTAGGTACTCTAATTTATTTTGCGGTATTGGCAGGCGCACCTCTGCATAATCCACTGAGAAAAGGTCTGCTAGTGGCGTTCCTGCAGCTACGAACTGACCCAGCTCGCTGTGTTTTGTTCGAATCAATGCATCGTAAGGCGCCCTTATGATTGTGCGCTCCAAATTATCTTTGGCGGTGTTGAAATCGGCCTGTGCGGCCAGCATCTGTGAAAGGGCCTGGTCTAGCTGTGGTTTTCGCAGGTAGAGGTCTTTTGAGGCTTGACTGCGCTGCTTACCTTTTGATGTTCTCTTCCATTCCTGCTCCGCGACTTTTGCTCGGCCCGTTTCCTGCGCCAGATTGCTCTGTGCAGACTTCACTGACGCCTCAGCGCGCAGCAGATTAGTGTCGTAATCCCGAGGGTCAATCCGCAGCAAAACGTCCTCTTTAGACACGAATCCGCCGACGATAAAAGCGGGAGACACTTCGATAATGCGCCCGTTAACTTCTGAAAGAATAGAAGTCTCCCGCAGCGGCGTCACGGTGCCTTGTGCCTTAACTGGAATGCGCAGACTTTGCTTTACAATCTCGGCCACATCTACGGTAACCCGCTGTCTAACGGGTTCTTCAATACTTGTGGGAGGGCGGTTCAGATAAAGCAAGGTCGTGATCACGAACGCGCCCGCGAGCATGACAATCGAAAAGAAGACCTGTTTGTTTCTGGAGACCACTGTAGCTACCGTTAGAGTCCGTTGACAGAGGGCGCTAAAACGCGCTGGTACGGACATTGCATTACGTCAGAGATGTATTTAACCATAATTTAGGTCTGTATTAGTGTGAAATACTTGTAATTAAGTGGTTTAAGCAGGCCTACCCCTGCCAAGAGATGGCAGCGCCAGCCAGTGGTATAGTGTGTGCTAATTCGGCGATAAGAGATGCACTTCATGACAACATTGTTTCACAATCCGGCCGCTCTGCTAGGTGCGGTCGGACAGCACCTCGGTTACAGCAGCTGGGAAGCAATAGACCAGCAGCGTATCAACCAGTTTGCGGATGCCACGGGAGATCACCAGTGGATTCACGTGGACCCTGAAAAAGCGGCAGAAGGGCCTTTCGGTAAGACTGTCGCACACGGCTACCTTACGCTGTCTATGGCGAATCTTTTTTTGCCACAGATTATGCAGGTAGATAATACTTCTATGGGGGTTAACTACGGCTGCGAAAAAGTACGTTTTCCTGCCGCCGTGCCGGTGGGAAGTCGCATTCGGGGTGGCGGCGAAATCATTAGCGCCGAAGAGGTGAAGGGGAGTGTGCAGGTCGTTGTGCGGATGACAATTGAGATTGAGAGCAGTGAACGCCCCGCATGTGTGCTCGACACAATCAGTCGGTTTTTCCCCTGAGCGGGCGTCACGGTGTTTATTTATGCAGCCACTGATCGCTGATTTTTTCACAGGAGACACTATTAGTGCTGGAAACGTGTAATCTTATAGGGCCAGTCTACCCGGCTGCCACAGTCGTTCTAGTACGTGATGGTGGGGTCGGTATCGAAGTGCTATTAGTGCAGCGTAACAAAGCGGTGCAGCACATGGGTGGAATGTGGGTATTTCCTGGCGGCAAGGTGGACGAGGTCGATTATCCTAGCGATCGAGATGAGTATCATGCGGCGGTAAACGCTGCCATTCGAGAGACTAGAGAAGAGGCGGGTCTGAATGTCACTGCGGAGCAGTTGGTGTACCTGTCACACTGGACAACGCCTGAAGGCGCGAAAAAACGTTTTGCGACCTGGTTTTTCCTGGCGATCTTAGACGACGAGCAGGAGGTTCAGGTGGACGGTGGTGAGATCAGCCTTCATCGCTGGGCGGCTCCCCGGGCAGCATTGGCCGAGTCGGCAGATTCGGTGCATCCGCTGCGCTTGATGCCGCCGACTTTTGTAAGTCTTACTGATATTGCCGACTGCCAAAGCTGTGCTCAGGCCAGACAGAGAATCGGTGGCCGCGACGCCATTGTTTATGAGCCGCGCATGGTTAGTGTTGAGGACGGTATTTGCTTTTTATATGCGGGTGATGCAGGTCATCAAGACTTGAACCCAGATACAAAAGGTGCGCGTCATCGTCTGTATATGGTGAACGATCAACTAGAATACATTCGACAATTGTGACCCCTACTGGAGAAAAATTGCGTGACTAAATCTAGCGTTAATCCGAGTATACGTCGACGGAGTTTGTTGACAGGTCTTGCTGCTACGGCTGCGGCCACAGTCACCGCAGGAGCTGCTGCGTTGCCACGGTCGGCAGTCAAGGCATGGGATATGAGCATCGACGTACTGGTTATTGGATCGGGGTCGGCAGGCGTTTGTGCGGCGATTGAGGCGCGGCAGGCGGGGGCTGAGGTCCTGCTCATTGAATCTCTGTCCCAATTGGGTGGCTCATCAGGGATGTCCGGTGGTGTGGTGTATGCGGGGGGCGGTACGGCCCTGCAAAAAGCTCTGAAAGTCGAGGACAGTGTTGAACAGATGTATCGCTTTGTGTCTCTGGCGGGTGATGTTCATCCTCCGCTGGACAAGATTGCCTTGTACTGTGAGGAAAGCCCTGCCCACTTCGATTGGCTGGTCGCGCAGGGTATTCCTTACACCCAAAAATTGACCCTTGCCAAGGGTCTCCCTATGGGCGACGAATCCTTGTATTTTTCCGGGACGGAACAAGCATGGCCAGCGCGAGAGTTGGCAACGCCAGCAATGCGGGGACATGTGCCAGGTGTGGTGGGTATGAATGGGGGTCGGCGCTTGATGGAGGCTCTATTATCCCGCGCTGAGTCGCTGGGCGTAAGCCTGCGTACTCGCGTTTCTGCTGACCGTCTTGTGACAGAGAGTGATGGCCGTATTGCCGGCGTGATAGTCACTATCGAAGGCGAGCCTCGTGCAATACGGGTCAAGCGTGGGGTTGTCCTCGCCTGCGGTGGGTTTATTCACAATCGGGAGATGCTCAAGCTTTACGCACCAAAGCTCTATGACTGCTCTGTCCCTTGGGGAAACGTCGATGATCAGGGCGATGGCATCAATATGGGAATCGCGGCTGGCGCGGCTGCCTTGCGTATGCATGAAGGTTTCGCTATTGCCCCGATATATCCGCCGGAAAATGTCATATCAGGCATCGTGGTCAATGCTTCTGGGCAACGGTTCATCTCGGAGGAGTCGTATCACGGCGTGTTGGGAGATGCCATTACTTACCATCAGAAGGGACAAGCCTGGCTGATTACGGATCAGGAAAGCAGTTACAACTTCCAGCAGGATAATTTTTTGCCGGTGGCAGAGGGGAGCAGTATCAACGCTATCGCCGCACAGCTAAATTTCCCCAGCGGTGCTCTCCAGCAGACGGTTGCCTATTACAACCAGCACGCGATCAATGGGGATGACCCTATGTTCCATAAAAGTCTTACCTATCTGCGCCCATTGCAAGGCGCGCCCTATAAAGCGTGGGACCTATCAGTGACGCAAGCCTTTTTCCCGGCACATACTTTCGGAGGGTTGCACACAGCGCTCGACGGAGAAGTTCTGAATAGTTTTGGGGATATTATCCCTGGGCTGTATGCAGCGGGGCGTAATACAGCGGGTATCCCGACAGCGCCTTATATCGCCAGCGGTCTGTCGGTAGGAGACTGTACTTTTTTTGGTCGCAGAGCTGGTCGGGCGGCAGCCGCAGCGAATGGAGATTTGGCATGAAACATGTATTGACGGTTGCCGCGCTCTGTTATGGCCTCTCGCTTGTAGCGAGCCCGATTGCGGCGCAGGCGCAGATGCCGTCTGGGGATGCTGAACGAGGAAGGCTAGAGTTTGGCGTCTGTCGGACCTGTCATTATGCCGAAGCAATTATGGGCCACAATAATGGCCCGAGTTTACACAGGATCTTTGGTAAGGTGGCCGGCAAACAGGAAGGTTTTAATTATTACTCTGACGAGTTTCAGTCTGCACAGTTTGTGTGGACGCCAGAACTTATGTTTGTGTGGCTAGAGAATCCTATGGCAATGTTTCCCGACTCGTCCATGATGAGTGCGGGGGTACCTGACCCGCAGAAGCGGGCGGATCTAATAGAGTTTCTTAAGGAAGCCTCTGTGCGTGAACCTTGATCCACGGGTTAGCGGGCTTATTTTTTAACGATCACCGAACTGCCGTGCCCAAATAACCCCTGATTGGCGGTAATGCCCACTTTAGCCCCTTTAACCTGACGATCGCCGGCCTGCCCGCGCAACTGCCAGGTGAGTTCACAGATCTGTGACAGGGCCTGAGCCGGCACCGCCTCGCCGAAACAAGCCAAGCCGCCGGAGACGTTGATAGGAATTTTACCGCCCAATGCCGTGTCACCGGCTCGTAATAGGGCTGCGGCCTCACCCCGTGGGGCCAGTTGTAGATCTTCGATCCAGTCCAGTTCCAGTGCGGTGGAAAGGTCGTAGACCTCCGCTAGACTGATATCTCGCGGGCCAATACCTGCCTCTTCATACGCCTTAATCGGCAGGCTAGCTCGGTAGGCGTGGGGTTCTACGCCCGCAGCGGCGGCAGAGTCAGTGGCAATGTCGGGCATTTCTACCACCCCACTTGCAAAGGTGGGTGTCACGGTGGAAATAGCCGCCACACGCGGTGCGTCGCCCTTGCCCATTTTTCGCGCGTATTCCAAGCTTGAGACGATCAGTGCTGCGCCGCCGTCGCTCGTGGCGCAAATGTCCATCAGCCGCAGGGGGTCTGCAACCATGGCTGACGCAGCAACATCCTCGGCGGTAAAACATTTACGATAGCGCGCCCGTGGGTTTTTGCTGCCCACCAGAGAGTTCTTGACCTTGACGGCGGCAAAATCCTCAAGTGTATCGCCGTAAAGGTCCATGCGACGTCGGGCGTAGAGGGCAAAATAGGTCGGGTTGGTGATGCCGAGATAGAAGCGCAGCCAATCGGGATCTTCAGGTCGATAGCCGCCCGCGGGTGCCAAAAATCCCTTTGGAGTTGTATCGGCACCTACGACGAGAGCCACTTCGCACTCACCAGATAAGATTTTATTGCGAGCTGCTGCTAGCGCCTGGGAACCCGATGCGCAGGCGGCATAGGATGTGTTGACCTCTGCCCCCTGCCAACCTAGCGCCTGAGCAAACGTAGCGCCCGCCACAAAGCCAGGATAGCCGCAGCGAATTGTGGCGCCGCCAGAGACAAACCTGACGTCCTGCCAAGGGACTCCGGCATCTGCTAGCGCTTCGCGCGCTGCCGCCACACCGTATTGCACGAAGTTGTGGCCCCATTTCCCCCAAGGGTGCATGCCGGCGCCCAGAATTGCGATTTCATTGGACATAATATTGTGCTCCAGATTCAGCGGGCGACTACTGTGCCAGCGGTTGCCACTTCCAGGTGACTTTGATGTCGTTGTCTGTTTCGTGCAGGGGCTCCAGTACAAGCTCCATCGGCATGCCGACTTTCAGCTCATCCACAGTGAGTCCTCCAATGACCTGTCCCAAAATCACCATCTGTTCTGTCTCGAGTTGGACTGCAGCAATGGCGTAGGGTACAAAAGGCTCATGCGCCACAAACGGCGCAGGGGGTTTATAGCAGGCGTTGGTATAGCTCCAGATGTGGCCCGTTCGACTGAGTTCCACTTCATCAAACTCTGTGCTTTCACAGTCTGGGTTTCTGCAATAGTCGCTCTGCTTAGGAAAAAAATAGGTGCCACAACCCTTGCACTGGGTGCCGATAAGGTGCGGTTTAGCGGTCATTGTATGCCAGCCTTCGACGGCAGGGACAAGAGGCTTTGAGCTCATACGTTAACTCCCTAGAAAAACGTAGCACAGGGTACTACTGCCTAGCAGATACAGGCAAGGGTGTATTGACGTATTGCTGGAGCAGGTCGGATGAGTCTGCCATGGCAGACCTGTTGTTGCTTCTTAGAATCGAGCCTTTACTCTGCGGTCTGCTTTTGAAAAAAATACGCTCACAGGCCAGTCGATATCACGCCTAGACAGTCGACAGAAAGCTCTATTATACTCGTGGTAACAACATATTTTGTTGCTGAAGTCGCCATTTCATTAAACTCGAGGCTCATACTATGAAGAACAAAAAAAAATACGGCAAGCACATACTCGTTGCGACATTTATCGCGACTGTGACTATTCTTAGCGGGTGCAACACTGTAGCGGGTGTTGGTAAGGATGTTCAGGCGGCGGGCGAATCCACAACAAACGCCGCAGACAAGGTTAGCGACAAGCTTTAGCCGGCACCCGGTGGGTTCGCTAGCGTAGGCTGCATTAATACGTGTTGATGTGGATTGACGCATCTGCTGCGCAGCTCAAAACACAAATGCCTCGAGTCCTCTCTTGATCGAAGAAAACAAGTAGAAGAACTGCATTAGGCAGGCTTACCTTGGGTGTAGTTGCCTCAGCACAGTGCATGCTATGACGGCTTTGTTTAAAAATAGCGCCAGCGTTTGTTGACAGTGTGGGCGTGAATAATGAAAGGGAAGTGATTATGCGTACTTATGCAATGACAGGTGGTGCTACAGGCATTGGTGCTGAACTAAAGCGACAATTGCAGGACGGCGGACACACAGTGATTTCGGTAGATATCAAGGAGGGCGATATTATTGCTGACCTATCCACGGTGGACGGTCGTGAAACTGCCATCGGCGGCATACAGAGAATGGCACCCGACGGTTTAGATGGATTTATTCCCTGTGCGGGCTTGCCTCCGGTAGCGAAGCCATTATCTCTGATTGCGCAGGTCAATTACTTTGCGGTGGTGGCCACGGTGAAAGGATTGCGTGGTCTGTTGGAGAAGAAAAAGGGAAGCGTATTATTCGTTTCATCCAACTCAGCACCTATGGTCGCGGTCGAGGATTCCTTTGTACAGAATTGCTTGGCGGGTGACGAGGACGCGGCCTGTACCGAGATCGACGGGCGTGACGGGCACACAGCATATGCCGGCTCTAAAAGGGCTGTGACCGTGTGGATGCGCCGTCACGTCGTGGAATATGCTGCAGCCGGAGTGCGTATGAACGCTGTGGCACCTGGCATTACAATGACGCCACTGACTGACCGCGTGTTCGCGGATGCTGAGCTGGGCCCAGTAATGAAAGAGTTTGGTGATTCAGTGCCTGTGGGTCGTCCCGCGCAGCCAGTGGATATTGCCAATGTCATGCGATTTATGCTGAGCGATGAGGCCAGTTATCTCTGCGGCTCAGTATTTTTTGTTGATGGTGGATCTGACGCCATGATGCGCGCAGACGATTTCTGAAGTCTGACCGTGACTCAGCGCGAGTTGGCCCAGCTTAAAAGCCGAACTTCTAAAAATCGGTGAAGCGAGTGTCGCAGGTCGATCGTTGACAGCCAAAATGACGCGTCCTCTGCGGTCGATTGGCAGGGTTGCACTGCTATCGCTAAAGCGAGCAGCCTATCAATCCTTGCGGGTATATTTGGTTCTTGAGTGCGATGCACTGAGTGAGGAAATAGTTGTGACCTCGGAGCAGAAATGACAATGTCGACGTGCACATTGCTTCGAGGGCAAGCGTGTATTCCGGCGGCAGGGAATGCATGGGATGTTTATTGTTGTTGGTAAGTCTTTAGTTTAATAGCGATGGCCTACAATGACTTTGGTCTACTGAAGCGGCAAGGCCGGTGTGCTATTGGCAATAATGCTAGACGCCTTCTGGTAGATGTCTGCTACGGAAGTCTGGTTTCCCGCTTCCCGGCGTCTGGCAATCATGGTCATTGGGAAAAGAACATTATCGCTGTCCTGATAGCGCAGGGCTCGACTGCGGCCTACATCGTCTTCATACAGCACCCAATGCATGCCGTGTTCTGCTGCAAGGAGGTCGCCCATGATGACGCCCATGGCTTGCAATTCGAGGGCTTGGTCTGGCTGCACCAATTGTTTGTCCAGCATCGCTTGCAGTAATTCTAGGTCGCGGTTGCGGTCGCCGCTAAATCGTCGACCGAGGTTGGTCATGGCTAAATCTTGCATAATTTCGCGCTGCTGAGCCATAAATTGCCGGTCTACGTTGGTCAGGTCGCCCATGCGCGCCGGCTGTTGTGCCAGACTCCCGACCGAGCCCCAGCAGATCAAAAGTAAAAGCGCGAGTCTGATTGTTTTTGTCGATGCCATATAATGCTCTTTATTGCCTAATTTTTTGATGAAATTAACAGTAGCAGCTTTGCGTTCATTTTAACCCACAAGGTTGTCATCCTGCCGCCGTCATTTATAATGAGGCCCTTCAATCTGGGCGCTTGGGCCTACCCACAGACCATGATGCGGAGACAGCAAATGATTACCGGCAGTATCGTGGCTCTGGTTACCCCCATGCACGCCGACGGCAGCGTCGATTGGTCCGCTCTAGCGCAGCTTATGGATTTACATTTGGAAGCTGGCACAGCAGCTATTGGCGCAGTAGGCACCACGGGTGAGAGTTCCACGCTCGATGCGGCAGAGCATTGTGAGGTGATTAAGTACTGTGTGAAACACAGTAATGGCCGCATTCCCATAGTGGCAGGAACGGGCTCCAATTCCACGCGGGAGGCTATCTACTTTACCGAGGCAGCAGCAGGCGTTGGTGCGGACGCCTGCTTGTTGGTCACCCCCTATTATAATCGTCCAACTCAACGCGGACTCTATGAACATTTCAGGACTATTGCTGACGCTGTAGACATTCCCCAGATTCTTTACAACGTGCCCGGGCGCACTGCCGTCGATTTGGCCAATGATACGGTAGGCCGATTGGCAGAGCTGGATAACATTGTGGGGATCAAGGATGCGACAGGAGACATTGCGCGGGGCAAGGAGCTGATAAAGCGCTGTGGCGACGTGATTGCGATTTATTCAGGAGATGATGCTACAGCGATGGAGCTAATGCTTGCTGGTGGAAACGGCAATATTTCGGTCACCGCCAATGTGTCACCTCTGTTGATGTCGCAGTTGTGTGCGGCGGCGGTAGCGGGCGATCGAGAGCAAGCCGAGGCCATTAATCGTCGCCTGTCACCGCTGAACCATGCCCTATTTTTGGAGCCCAACCCCATACCCGTCAAGTGGGCGTTATGCCAGCGCGGCTTGATCGAAGAGGGCATACGTTTGCCTTTGACAACCCTGGATCAGCAGCATCATGCCCAGGTTCTTAAGGCCCTAGAAACAGTTGGAGTTTGATGGTGATGCAGATGAAGATGAGTAAAGCAATATTATTAAGTGGTCTGCTGCTTTCGAGTGCCGGTTGTGGGTCTATGTTTGGAGACCAAGGCTTGTTTCGGGATGGTTCTGAGGATTATAAAAAGGCGGTGGAGACGCCCACAGTTATTGTGCCCGCGGGGATTGATAGCGTGCCTCTGCGCGAGATTTATGTGATTCCAAAGATCGATGACAAGTTCCTGTCACAAGGAGAATTCGAGGTGCCCAAGCCGGTCCCTTTGTCCGCTGACAATGGGGCGGAAGTGGTTCGTTTACAAAAACTCGGCGACGAGAGTTGGGCCCTGATTAGTCTCGCGCCAGGTCAGGTGTGGCCTCAGGTGCGCAATTTTATGGCAGCCTCAGGGATGCAGATCGCCCTTGCCGATGCGCGTGCTGGGGTCATAGAATCTAACTGGCTGACAGTGGAAGGGCAGCCTCTAGCAAGCCGCTTTCAGTTTCGTATGGAGCAGGGTGTGCAGCGTGAGACAAGTGAGTTGCATGTGCTACAAATGCGGCAGACCGGCACGGTAACTGCGTGGCCTGCCAAATCTGATGATCCCGATCAAGCTTCTGAAATGTTGAGAGCAATCGCGCAGTTTCTAGCCGACAGTGCTGATTCCGCGCCGGTGTCAATGATTGCTGAGCAGGGAATTGCCGCCAGTGGAAAAATTACTATGCAGGAAGCGCCAAATGGTTATGCTTTTTTGCGACTTGACTTGCCCTTTAATCGAGCCTGGGCGTCTCTCGGTCGTGCGTTGGAAAAATCTTCGTTTGAAATTACTGATCGCGACCGCAGTAATGGAACCTACTATATCCGTTTTCTTGAGGGTGGTGCAGAAGATGAAGACGGATGGTGGGGCGATTTTTGGACCACTGCTGACGATGAAACTTTGTTTGATGAGGTGTTAGTCGTATTTATGAAAGCTCTGCCGACGGGGACGGCGATGACCATTTCTATTCAACCTCAGGATATTAGTGTTCCCTTCGACAAGCGTAAAGCGCAGGAACTATTGTCCCTCATAAAGGGCAATATAAACTAACTCGTGCAGTCTGGAGCGAGGAACTAGCGAGTGCAATTCGCCTCTCTCGGATCGGGGAGTAAAGGCAATGCAACGCTGGTTCGGGTCGGAGATACTCTGGTCATGGTCGATTGCGGGTTTTCGGTGCGCGAAACCGTTCGGCGGATGTCACGTTTGTGCGTTGAACCCCGTCAGCTCGATGCCATACTGGTTACCCATGAGCACTCCGATCACAGTAGCGGTGTTGCGGCACTGTCGCGAAAATTCCAGATACCGGTGTACCTGACTCACGGTACCTTCAGCACCGGTCGTTGTGATGACAGTTTTGATCAGTGTTTATTTGACTGCGAAGATGATTTCAGTATTGGTAGTCTGTCGATCAAGGCAGTTGCCGTGCCCCATGACGCGGTGGAACCGTGTCAGTATCGTCTGAGTGGAGGAGGGTATACGCTGGGCATCCTCACTGATCTGGGCAGCATTACACCCCATGTGATTGATAATTTTCGTGACTGCCACGGGCTGCTGTTGGAATTCAATCATGATCTTCCCATGTTGATGGCAGGTCCTTATCCATCACATCTGAAGCAGCGGGTAGGTGGCGATTGGGGGCATCTCAACAACCAACAGGCAGTGGAGTTATTGGCTCAGATAAACCATGTGGAACTGCGTCATCTGGTGGTAGCGCATATCAGCGAAAAAAATAATAGCAGGCAGCTAGCAGAAAGCGCACTACTGGCGTTACTTGATTCGCTGGATGGTGTCATCTTTGCCGATCAGGTTGACGGTTTTGATTGGTTGGACCTGATGTAGAAAAAAACCTTGCCGGGTTGCTCAGCGGCAGTGCTGTGGCAGTACCGTGGAGGCCACCTGAGTGAGGCTTCCTGGTTTTGGACACTGCAAGTGTGGATTGCCGGAAAGATCGAGGTCGCGAAGTCCGGCCAAGCCATAAAGCGGCACGGGGTCAATGATTTTATTATCATCAAGGTACACGGCCTCCAATGTTGTTATCTTGCTTAGCTCGACCAAATTGCGGACTTGGTTGGCCGATAGACGCAGCGCTTTTAGGCCCGTGAAGATAGAGAGTCCTTCGAGACCTTCGATGCCCGCAAAACTGCAGTCGAGGCTCATCAGCTGTGGCGCAGTCGTTACAGTCCCATCATTGATCGCCTGTTTCACGCAATCGTTCAAACCTGTGTCGGGTATCGCGTAGTCGCGAAAAAGCGGCGTTGGTGTGTAAACGATTTTATCGTTGACCTTGAAGTCGTATTCTTGACAGGCGCTAAGAATGAGGAATGCGGGCCCCACAAAACAACAGACTAAATGTCGTAACATGCTTGGCACTCCCATTGGTTTATCTGCGTCGGTAAAGTCTGCCGATTCAGTGCGTTTAGCGTAGCTCCCACGCCGACAGATCTCTATAATGCCACTAGTTACGATGCACTTCACTATTTCTCAGACATTAAACTATGAGTACCGAGATGTCGATAACAAGCGACGCCAGCAGTCTATCACAGGAAGGTTTGGCGCTGCAGGCTGCTACGACCGCAGACGAGGTCTGTGCTGTCCAATTGGCACAGCGGCTTAGTTTGCCTGTACTGACGACGGGCATGGATCTTGTCCATTTCACGTCGGCAAAAGCCGTGTTGGTCGTTAGTGGTCAGGCACTGTATTTGCAGCAGACCGGGAGAGGGGCGCCGGGGCCTGTGGGGGTGAATTTCGGCAGTGCGGGGATGCGTCATCGCAGCCGCTCAGGCACCAGTGAGCTGCTGGGCAAGGCAGTAGGACATGGTAAAAAAATACCTTTGAGGGTATTGGACGCGACTGCTGGACTCGGCAGAGACGCCTTTATACTCGCTGATCTGGGTTGTGAGGTCGTTATGTGTGAGCGCGAGCCAGTCATTTTGCAGATGCTGCATTGCGGCTTACAAAGCGCAGCTAACAGTAGCGATATCTGGCTGTCCGGCGTTGTTCAGCGCATGCGCTTGTGTTCACAAGATGCACGATACCTTAGTGCGAAGGAGATTCAGGGTATGGATGTAATCTATTTAGACCCAATGTTTCCACAGCGTGCTAAAAGTGCCGCGGTAAAAAAGGAGATGGCTCTTTTTCAGATGCTACTGGAGCGCTCTGCAGATCCGCAGGATGCAGATGCGTTATTAGTCTGGGCATTGCAGCAGAACACAGCCAGAGTGGTAGTGAAGCGCCCCTCTAAGGCACCGAACCTTGCGACATTGAAGCCGTCGCACTGCATCGAGGGAAAGTCAGTGCGTTATGATGTTTACGTGCACCGTAAATTGCTTTGAGCCGCGGGGACCAAGTGGTTTTTTTTACCGTATTATTGTTATATCGCTGGAGGAAGGGTCGCGTAGGCGGTCACCTTAAAAAAATTGGGAGATTTCATGTCTGAGCATAAAGTCACTGCGTTAGTTACGGGCGCTTCTGCGGGCCTGGGCGCTGAGTTTTGCCGTCAGTTGGCCCCGCTTTGTGATGTCATCATTGCAGTGGCACGCCGCAAGGAGAGGCTTGAGGCTCTAGCAAGTGATCTGGCCGGTTCTGTGGAGGTGCACTGCCTGGAAGCAGACCTCGGGACAGTCGCCGGAGTGGCCACAACGATGGAAGCAATACGCCAGCAGGGTCCGGTCGACTACCTGGTTAATAATGCGGGTTTTAGCACCTTTGGTCATTTCGACCAGTTGTCGATTGAGGGTCAACGGGAAATGGTGAATCTGCACGTTGACGCTTGTATTACACTATGCCGGGCAGCGATCCCCTTTATGCGTGAGCTTGGTGGAGGCAAGATTATTAACGTGTCTTCAATGGGGACGTTTATTCCGAGCAAGGGGATGGCGGTTTATGGCGCATCCAAGGCCTTTCTCAACTACTACTCGCAGGCTTTGCAGGCCGAGCTGGCAGGTTCTGGGATTGAGGTGCAAGCGCTATGTCCAGGATTCACACGCACGGAATTCCACGATTCTATGGCAGAAGGTGGCTTCGATCGGAGCCGCATTCCAGATCAGATGTGGATGAATGCAGACGCCGTTGTCGCGGCCAGTCTCGCAGCGCTGGGTAATGGAAAGGTGCTCGTTGTGCCCGGCGATGATAATCTCGACTTCGCGAGAGCGGGCCTGCAACAGCAGTTAAACGATTTGAAGTAACAACCGCGTGAGAATGCCTTTGTAGATCGAGGCCAGGCGCGGCAGATCAGAGGCCAACACCCGTTCATCAATCTTGTGGATGGTCGCATTGACCGGGCCCACTTCCACTACTTGAGCTCCGGTAGGCGCGATAAAACGGCCATCAGACGTGCCCCCTGCAGTGGAGAGCTCAGGTGCCTTGCCTGTGACGTCCAATACGCTTGCTATAGCGGCATCCAGCAGCTTTCCGTTAGGAGTCAGAAATGGCTGCCCACTTAAGTTCCACTGGATAGCGTAATCAAGCCCGTGGGCCTGCAATATTGATGCCGTTCGCTGGCGCAGCTCATCATCGCTCACCTCGGTAGAAAAACGGAAGTTAAATACAACCTCTACTTCCCCCGGGATAATGTTGGTGACTCCGGTGCCTCCCTTGATGTTCGAAACTTGCATCGATGTGGGCGGAAAAAACGCATTGCCCTCATCCCATACTTCAGAGGTCAGCGCATGCAGGGCGGGAAGAAGGCGATGGATGGGGTTGTCTGCCAGATGTGGATATGCAATGTGCCCTTGCACACCGCGCACAGTCAGTGTCGCTCCGAGCGAGCCTCTGCGACCATTTTTAATGGCATCGCCTAACGTAGCAGAACTTGCAGGCTCTCCTACTACGCACCAGTCTATCGACTCGCCTCTGTCACGCAAATAATCCAAGACTTTGACCGTGCCATCGACGGCCGGGCCTTCTTCGTCCGACGTGATCAGAAAGCCAATCCGCCCTGGATGGTTGGGTTGCTCAGCTAAAAACTCTTCACATGCGATCAGCATGGCGGCAAGGCTGCCTTTCATGTCCGCACTTCCGCGACCAAAAAGTGTGCCGTCGATCACGGTAGGCTCAAAAGGGGGATTGCTCCAGCGGGTGGTCGATCCGGGAGGAACAACGTCAGTGTGCCCTGCAAAGACCAGCAGTGGACCCCGATCTCCGTGCTCGGCCCAAAAATTACTGACGCCACCGAAGGGAAGTTCAGTGCAGTTGAAATTAAGCGCTTGCAGTCGTTCAATCATCAGCGCTTGGCATCCGGCATCCTCAGGGGTTACGGATGGCTTGCGGATCAGTTCGCAGCAAAGTTCCAGCGTTTTTTCCATGTTAAGTGTCTGTCCTTGGTCTCAATTGTGAGAGTGAAGTTCTTTGTTCAGTTCTACGGCATTGCGATTAGTCAGGCATTCTACGGCACCTGTGGTGGAGTTGCGACGAAATAGCAGGTCAGATTTTCCAGTGAGGTCCCGAGCTTTTACGGTTTCGACGGGCATGCCATTAGCGTCCAGCATAGCGACCTTCGTGCCGGCAGTGATAAACAGTCCGGCCTCCACAGTGCAACGATCACCCAGCGGGATACCAATGCCTGCGTTGGCGCCGATCAGGCATTTTTCTCCTACGGATATTATAATATCTCCACCGCCAGACAGGGTGCCAATGGTGGAGCAGCCTCCCCCTAGATCGGACCCGCTGCCCACCACAACGCCCGCTGAAATACGCCCTTCGACCATACCTGGGCCCTCGGTACCCGCGTTAAAATTAACAAAGCCCTCGTGCATAATGGTAGTGCCTTCTCCTAGGTAGGCCCCTAAGCGCACACGAGCAGTATGGGCAATGCGCACCCCACCCGGGACCACATAATTTGTCATCTTCGGAAATTTGTCGATGCTACTGACCTCAAGTACCTCACCACGTAATCTTGCCGATAGTTGTCGCGCAGGCAATTCATTGAGATCTATCGCGCCTTCACTAGTCCAGGCGACATTAGGCAGTGCGCCAAACAGGCCTTCGAGGTTGGTGCCGTGTGGAGGTACCAGACGATGCGAGAGTAGTTGCAGTTTCAAATACGCCTCCGGCACATTGCGCGGTGGTAGGTCTTCTCTAAGTAGGACTGCTACGGTGGGCCTGCCAGTGTCGAGAAACTGTGCGGCGAGATTTGCATGATCGCTCGCGCCCGCTGTTTCCAGAGCTAGCTGCAGTTCCGTCAACTGTGCAAGGGTCAGGGTCTCATTGCTATCGCAATGTTCCAGTGCATCCGCCAGATGCTGTGTAGGATGCAAGATCGGTAGCGGGAAGAATATTTCCAGCCACTCTCCATTGCTATTATGGGTGCCGACGCCCAGTCCGAGGGCAAATGTACCATTTGTCATTCTAGTTCCACCATAAAGTAAGCACCCATTTAGAGGGTGCGTCGATTAAATATCTTCGCATAGTTCGCTGCGGAAAATCCTACAAACCGCTGTTGTCCGGTGTCCAGCAGAGGCCGCTTGATTAGCGTGGGGTGTGACAGGATCGCTTTGTGGGCATGCGTCTCGTCCATTGATATGCGGGCCTGTTCATCGAGCGCCTTCCAGCTTGTACTGCGCCTGTTTAGCAGATTTTGCCAGCCTAACTCCTCAATCCATGCCGCAACCGCGTCGGGGTCCAATCCGTCTTCCCGAAAATCATGATACTGGTACTCTATACGATGTGTATCCAGCCATTTTCGCGTTTTTTTCACGGTGTCGCAATTTTTGATGCCATAGAGTGTAATCACAGTAATACTCCCATGGGTGGTGTATTGAGCGGTCACATAGCATAGCAAAGGCAGTCGCTGAGTTATAGCTGCCGTGTAATGCAACGAGTGTCTCTGTTGCTCCGATCATGGAGGGTCACCGCAACGTTCAATTCAAGCCTTGACGGTTTTCTTTGGGTGTTTTCTCAGTGGATAGCAGCCCCGACATATTTCACAGACTCGCCCGTCGCAGCCGCGCGCCGAGCAATATTCACGGCCATAAAAAATGATCTGTAAATGAAGACGGTTCCAGTGCTTTTGTGGGAATAGCCGCTTCAAATCTCTCTCTGTCTGCACCACGTTTTTGCCGCTGGTGAGGCCCCAGCGCTGGCCCAGCCGGTGTATGTGGGTGTCCACGGGAAATGCCGCGACGCCAAAAGCCTGAGACATAACGACACTGGCCGTCTTGTGGCCGACGCCGGGCAGGCGCTCGAGTGCTTCCATGTTAACAGGCACTTCGCCGGAGTGTTCTTCAAGCAGTATTTCACTCAACCGCTGGATGGCTTTCGATTTTTGTGGCGACAGGCCACAGGGCCGAATGATCGCTCTGATCTGTTCTGCACTTTTGGTCGCCATGTCTGCCGGATTGTCGGCGAGTTTGAACAGAGCGGGCGTTATTTTATTCACGCGTTCATCGGTACACTGGGCGCTGAGTAGCACTGCGATCAACAATGTGAAGGGGTCGCTATGATCCAATGGAACCGGTGTTTCTGGGTACAACTCCTGCAGGCGTTGAAGGATATAGGTGACGCGTTCAGCTTTGAGCATGTTACCGAGTCTAGCCGTATTTCAGGCGTTGAACGATGCGTTGGGCTGCTTCGACGCAGTCCTCGATGCTGGCTACCAGTGCCATACGGACCCTGTTTCCTCCGGGGTTGATGCCATCCGACTCTCTAGCGAGAAAGCGGCCTGGTAATACGATGACGTTCTCCCCAGCGTAAAGTTGACGGGCGAATTCAGTGTCGCTGACGGGTGTTTGTGGCCATAAGTAAAAGCCTGCTTCGGGCAACGCCACGGGGAGATGGCCTTCTAGTTCGGCCAATACGGCCGCGAACTTATCACGGTACTGCTGTCGGTTGGCTTTAACATGGTGTTCATCGCTCCAAGCGGCAATGCTGCCAAGCTGGTGATGTATCGGCATAGCACAACCGTGGTAGGTTCGGTACTGCAGGAAACCACGGAGTATTCGTGCATCCCCGGCCACAAAACCCGAACGGAGGCCGGGTAGATTGGAGCGCTTGGACAGGCTGTGAAAGACAACGCAGTTGCGAAAGTCGTCATTGCCCATTGCGACGCAGGCCTGCAGAAGCCCTGGCGGTGGAGATTCTTCATCAAAATAAATTTCTGAGTAGCATTCATCGCAAGCGATGACAAAGTTGTGTTCTTGAGCAAGTCGTATGACCTGCTGGAGTTGTTCAAGCGGCATGAGCGCGCCGGTGGGATTTCCGGGATTGCATAAATAGAGCAGTTGGCATTGCTGCCACTGTTGTTCTGTCACACGGGTGAAGTCAGGCAACAGTCCGGACTCTTCGGTGCAGTTGATAAAGTGTGGAGTGGCCCCTGCCAGCAACGCTGCCCCTTCGTAAATCTGATAAAACGGATTGGGGCTCATTACTAGCGCCGTTGGGCTCGCAGTGACGACTGCTTGGGCGAAAGAAAATAATGCTTCGCGAGTTCCGCTTACAGGGAGGACTTGGGTGTCGGGATCAATATCAGGTAAACCGTAGCGACGCTTTAACCAAAGGGCAATTGTGGTTCGTAGTTCGGGCAGTCCGGCACTTGAGGGGTAGTTGGCAATGCGGTGGAGGTTATCTGATATTGTTTTGAGAACGAAGGCCGGCGACTCATGCTGCGGTTCGCCAATAGACAATGCAATACGGGTCCTTTCGGCGGGCGGTGTTAGGTCACTAAATAGCTGATCCAGCTTAGCAAAAGGGTAGGGTTCAAGATGCTGCAGATAAGGATTCATAGGGTTTCAGTTTGCAGCCTGTTCGTCGAGTTCGTCGCAAATGGCGCGTTGTAATGCGTTGCACAGTTTCGGGTCTGTGAGAGCTTGTTGTTGATCATCTGTAATGAAAAATACGTCTTCTACTCGCTCTCCCAAGGTTTGGATTTTAGCTGCTTGCAGCTCGACATTGAATGATACGAAAATTCTACCGAGGCGCGCCAGCAGGCCAGGCCTATCGGGAGTAGACACCTCCAATACAGAGACGTTCTTTATCTCGTCTAAGGACATACTGGTCTCGGTGGGGACAACGAAGGATTTCATTTTCCTAGGAGTGTGTCGTTTGGGGTGCGTTAACTCTTCAGAGATATTGGCTAGATTTTTGCTTAGGTATTCCTTGACGTGTGCCAGTCGAGGTCCATCTTCCGCGATGGGTTGGGCATCGGAATCGAGAACGAAGAACGTGTCCAGACTCATGCCATCGTTAGCATTATATATCCTGGCGTCATGTACGCTTAAATCAAGATGCTCGAGGCTGGCACAGATGCTGGAGAAAAGCTTGGTGTTACTGCGGGCATGAATAAAAATTTGTGTGGTGTTGGCAACGCTGGATTCCACGCTATTGCGGGCCAGCACCAGTGGGACGTCGCTTTGCAGATGGCCCGCGATAGCCTCTGTATGCCATGCGATATCTTCACTGCGTTCTCTGAGAAAGTAATCTTCCGTACGGCCTTGCCATAACTCGGCGAGTTCATCCAATGTAAATCCGCGGCCCTCCAGTATCTCCGCAGATGCTTCACGAACCTTAGCCACCACGTCCTCTTTGTCGAGGGGGTTGTCCAACCCCCGGCGCAGGGCCCGTCTTGTTTCCGTGTACAGCTGACGCAGCAGGCTGCCGCGCCAGGCATTCCACAAGGTCGGGTTGGTGCCGTTAATATCGGCCACGGTGAGCGTGAGTAGATAGTCCAAATGCTCTTCGTCGCCGACATGTTCAGCGAATTGCTGAATGACCTCCGGATCTGAAATATCCTTGCGTTGCGACACGGCTGACATGAGCAAGTGGTTGCGCACCAGCCACACGACCAAATCGGTATCCTTCTGATCCAGTTCGTGCTCTCGGCAAAAGCGTTCGGCATCTACTGCGCCCAGCTCTGAATGATCGCCGCCACGGCCTTTCCCGATATCGTGGTAGAGTGCTGCGATATACAGCAACTCAATTTTCCGCAGTCGCCTCGCTACTCGACTGGACACTGGAAATCTGTCCTCAGCATCAGGAACTCTGAAGCGCCGTGTATTCTTGATCACTTCCAGGGTATGAGCATCAACCGTATACGTGTGGAAGAGGTCGTGTTGCATTTGCCCCATGATGCGGCCGAATTCAGGCAGGTAGTCGCCTAGGACTCCATAGCGTGTCATGCGGCGCAGTTGCGATGTCAATTCATGGGGGCTGCGCAAAATTTTCAGGAAGGTTTTTTTGTTGTGCTTGTCAGCCCTAAAAGCGTCATCTATTAACGATAGGCTGTCACGGATCAGGCGTATGGTAGGCGCGGCTATGCCGGTAATTTCTGTATGCGTGCCACACAACAAGAATACCTCCAGCAGCGCTTGGGGATGCTGGCTAAAAAGATCGCTGCTGCTGGCCTCGATATAGCCGTTGCGAACATGGAAACGGTCGTTAAGGGTGCTAATGTCATCTTCCATATTCTGGCGCAAGATTGCCTGATCAAAGTTCTGGATCAAAACTTCATTCAGTTGCCCAAGGGCCAAGGCCCACCGATAGTAAGTTTGCATGAATTGTTCTACTGCCAACTTGTCGCCGTCTTTTAAGCCCCATAGAGCTGCAATTTCACGCTGGTGGTCGAACAGCAGTCGGTCCTCTTCGCGGTGTGTAATCATGTGCAGTGCATAGCGCACCTGCCACATAAAATCTCGTCCCGTAGTGAGAATGGCCATCTCTTCAGGGTTCAGAAATTCTTCGGCTGTGATCTTCTCCAGCGACTCTACGCCAAAGTGGCGTTCGGCAATCCAGCCGATGATCTGTAGGTCACGCAAACCTCCCGGGGAGCTTTTAACGTTCGGTTCCAGGTTATACTCGGTATCTGCGAACTTGGTGTGTCGGGTCGTTTGTTCTTGCAGCTTGGCCTGAAAAAAATCCTGACTTGACCACATTTTTTCTGGACCGGTCAGTGTGCGCACCTGTTGCATTAGATGTTCGGGGCCGCGGATAATGCGGGCCTCCATCAGATTAGTCAGTATAGTGATGTCGCCCGCGGCCTGCTCGACACAATCGGCCACGTCGCGGACGCTGTGTCCAATGTTGAGCCCAATATCCCACAGTAGGGTCAGGAATTTAGAGAGCACATCCTTGCAGTCTTCGCCGTTGCTCCCAAGCAGAAATAGCAGGTCTACGTCCGAGTGCGGATGCAGCTCGCCACGTCCGTAGCCGCCCACCGCTACCATGGCCAATTCTGACGGCTCCCAATTTTGACGGTCCCATAAAATACCCAGCAATGTGTCAATGAACATAGCTCGCTGGCGAATCAGATCCCTCGCTTGAGCTCCTTGACGGAATTGCTGGTGCAGGTATTGTGTGGTGTTGGCGATTGCTGCTTTGCAGCATTGGATTTCATTTTCGTTATCGAGCTGTGCTTTGAAGAGGGCCGCATCGAACATGTCCGCGGGTAAGCGCGCGGGTGCGTTCATCGTGCGGCCAATCTCGCTTCGTTGCTGCGACGCGTCAATACCTCACAGCCATCCTCGGTAACACACAAAGTATGTTCCCACTGGGCTGACAATCGACCGTCTTGCGTAGTCACTGTCCATCCATCGGACTTATTTAAGCGTGTATCCTTCTTGCCTGCATTGATCATGGGCTCGATAGTGAATGTCATTCCGGGTTCGAGTACCAGTCCGGTACCCTTGCGCCCATAGTGCAGGACCTGTGGCTCTTCGTGAAACACCTTGCCGATACCGTGACCGCAATATTCTCTAACAACTGAATAATAGTTTTTTTCCGCATATTGCTGGATAACGTGCCCAATATCTCCGAGTGTTGTGCCCGGTTTAACCAGTTCGATCGCTTTGTAGAGGCATTCTTGAGTAACGTCTATTAACCGACTGGCATGGGGGGCCACTTCACCTACCTGTACCATAATGCTGGTATCACCGTGGTATTCATCCTTGATGACGGTGACGTCAATGTTGACGATATCGCCATTTTTTAACTTTTTTGTATCAGAAGGAATACCGTGACAGACCACATCGTTGATCGAGGTGCAGATGGAGCGCGGAAATCCGTGGTAGTCTAACGGCGCGGGAATAGCGTGCTGGACCTGAGTAATATGCTCATGGCAAATGCGGTCCAGTTCACCAGTGGTAACACCCACCTGAACGTGCGGCAAAATCATTTCTAGAGTTTCTGCGGCGAGGCGACCCGCGATGCGCATTTTATCTATCTCATCCGCTGTTTTAATTGATGCGCTCATCGTTAACCTATTGATTTACATTAAAAAAAAGTTTTAAACCCGCGTCAAAGCCACGCTTCAGCGTCGCTATTCTACCCTATTCGAAGGGCGAATAAGTAATGCGGTGGCATCGCAGTAGGGCAAAGCTCTTTTATCCACGGCCTCGTTGTGGTATAAAACGCGCCTCTTTTCGGGGGTTCAGCCGTTTAAACCGCATGGTTTAGGCGAGGATCACGGGCGAAGAGAAAGTAAAAAGAAACCTAAACGTCGCACACATATCAACACCTGTACCAGGGTGCCGTCTGTCCTCTAGGGCTCAGTGGGTTTGGTTGCAGGGATATGTGGAGGATTAACCCATACAAGGTAATTATTATGTCTCAAGTGCAAGTTAGTATGCGCGAACTGCTCCAAGCAGGTGCGCATTTCGGTCACCAGACCCGTTACTGGAATCCTAAAATGGACCAGTATATTTTTGGTGCTCGCAATAAAATCCATATCATCAACCTTGAATATACCGTCCCAGCTTTTAATGAAGCATTAGAAATGGTTATGCGACTGGTCGCCAATAAGAACAAGATTTTGTTCGTTGGTACCAAGCGCGCCGCTGGAAAGGTAATAAAAGAGCAAGCTCAACTCGCCGGTATGCCCTATGTGAATCATCGCTGGCTGGGTGGTATGTTGACCAACTACAAAACAATTCGTGCGTCGATCAAGCGTTTGCGCGATCTCGAAGCCCAGCAGAGCGACGGCACGTTCGAGAGCTTGACCAAGAAAGAAGCTTTGATGCGAACCCGAGATATGGAAAAACTCGAACGCAGTATTGGTGGTATCAAGGATATGGGTGGCTTACCCGATGCGTTATTTGTGGTCGACGTAGACCATGAACGCATCGCTATTACCGAAGCGAATAAGTTGGGTATCCCGGTAATTGGTATTGTCGATACCAACAGCAATCCCGATGGTGTGGATTACATTATTCCTGGTAATGATGACGCTACTCGCGCCGTTAGGTTGTATGTGACTGCCGTGGCGGATGCTTGTATTCAGGCTAAGGTTGAGTCTGGTGAAGCCGCAACGGCCGCAAATGAATTTGTTGAAGAAGATGCTGCGGCGGTCGAGGTCGAAGTGCCGCCGGCTGCAGAGGCTGCAGTTGAGGCGGAAGTAGCTGTTGAAGCCGAAGTTGAACCTGAACCTGCCGCTGAAGCGAGCTTGGAGCCCGCAGCGCCCGCGGCGTAAGCGGTTAATCTCGTCTCTGAGTTTTTGGGTCAGAGAGTGTTATTCCCCTGGTATGGTTGCCGGGGGTTTTTATTTTAAGAAACATGCTTTTTGGGTTTTGAAGAGGAGAAGTACCAATGTCAGCAGCACTGGTGAAAGAACTACGTGAGCGCACAGGTCTGGGCCTTTTGGAGTGTAAGAGGGCGCTTGCTAGTGTCGGCGGCGACGTTGAATTGGCGATTGAGGAATTGCGCAAATCAAGTGGCATGAAAGCCGCTAAGAAGGCCGGCCGCACCGCAGCTGATGGCGTTGTCGCCGCACGAGTGGCGGATGACGGCAGCTTTGGTGTGTTAGTAGAGGTTAATAGTGAGACTGACTTCGTGGCTCGAGACGAAAGTTTTTTGGCTTTTGTTAAAAGTGTGGTTGACGCGGCTTTTGATTCCAAGCAGTCAGATGTTGCAGCCTTAATGGCTGGGGAGTTGGAGGCGACTCGCGAAGCACTGGTGCAGAAGATCGGTGAAAACATTGGTGTGCGCCGTATTGAGTTGATAGGCGCTGATTCAGGTGTTGTCGGTTTTTATGTGCACAGTAACAATCGCATCGCTGTGCTGGTGAAGCTCAAGGGCGGTGACCAGGATCTGGCTAAGGATGTGGCGATGCATGTGGCAGCCGTTAATCCACAGGTAGTTTCTGCGGCGGATATGCCCGAAGAACTGGTAGCAAAGGAGAAGGAAATTTTTAGAGCGCAGGCTCAGGAATCCGGTAAGCCTGACGAAATAATCGAAAAAATGATCGGTGGTCGTGTCAAAAAGTTTCTGGCTGAAAATAGTCTGCTTGAGCAGGCGTTCGTAAAGAATCCCGATGTGACTGTCGCTCAGTTAGTTAGCGGCGCGGGAGCGGAAGTTACTTCTTTTGTTCGTTTTGAGGTCGGCGAAGGTATACAGGTCGATAAAGTAGATTTTGCTGAAGAGGTTGCGGCCCAGCTTAATAGTTGAGCGCAAGATTAAGATGGGTTAAAAATGGGGCTTCGGCCCCTTTTTTTGGTTGGAATTTGCCTTCTCAACGTGATGGGTGAAGTCGCTACGCTGGGCTGGCGTGCGTGCCTGAGAGTGCTAAAAGAGCTAGAAATATCAGCTCAGCCACTAGGGACTTGGCCTGATGTCCTGTAGTATATCTATCAGCTTTTGGAGGGACTTTTATGCCCCAGTTGGTGGCTGAAAAAAAATATAAGCGGATACTGCTCAAGCTCAGTGGCGAGGCACTTACCGGTAGCGAAAGTTTCGGAATAGACCCGAAAGTTCTAGATTCGATGGCGTTGGCTATAGGTCAGTTAGTCGGTATCGGAGTTCAGGTGGGCCTCGTCGTAGGGGGAGGCAATCTATTCCGTGGAGCCGCGTTGCAGAAAGCGGGACTAGACAGGGTGACCGGAGATCATATGGGCATGCTGGCCACGGTGATGAATGCACTAGCGATGCGAGATGCGCTTGAGCGATCTAATATTGCCACTCAGGCTATGTCTGCAATACCGATGACCGGTGTCGTGGACCACTACGATCGACGCAAGGCCATCCGAGCACTCATAAATGGTGACGTCGTAATCTTTTCTGCAGGTACCGGCAACCCCTTCTTCACAACGGATTCTGCGGCCTGTCTGCGGGCGATTGAGATGGATGCTGAGTTGGTGCTCAAGGCGACCAAGGTCGATGGAGTATATTCTGCGGATCCGATGAAAGTGACCGATGCGGTGAAGTACGATCGTCTTAGCTACGATGAGGTCTTGGAAAAGAAATTGGAGGTTATGGATTTGACCGCTATTTGCTTATGTCGAGATCATAAAATGCCGGTGCGGGTCTTTAAAATGGAAAAGCCAGGGGCACTGCTCAATATTGTCAGGGGCGGGCACGAAGGCACATTGATCGAGTAGTGTGCCTCAGGCAGGAGGAGTAGTATGGTTAATGATATAAAAGACGAAGCCAGAGATCGAATGGGAAAGTGCCTTGAGGCACTGTCTAATCATTTCAACAAGATTCGGACAGGGCGAGCTCACCCTAGCTTGTTGGATGGGTTGAGGCTTGAATACTATGGGTCAGATACGCCCCTCAATCAAGTTGCTAACGTTAACGTTGAAGATGCCCGCACGCTCATACTCACCGTGTGGGACCGCACTATGATTCCTGCAGTTGAAAAAGCCATCTACAAATCCGACCTGGGTCTCAACCCTGTTACGGCTGGAGAGGTAATCCGCATACCCATGCCGATGCTAACTGAGGAAACCCGCAAAGGTTTTTTTAGGCAGGCTAAACAAGAGGCAGAGTCAGCGCGAGTTTCGATGCGCAATGCACGACGTGACGCTATGGGCATGCTAAAGGAACTGGTCAAGGAAAAAGATATTAGTGAAGATGACGAGCGCCGAGGTCAGGACGAGGTGCAAAAGTTGACTGACAGTTTTATTGCGAAAGTTGAGAAACTTTTAGGCGATAAAGAAGCTGATCTAATGGAAATATAGGGCTCATCAGTGGCCAAACGCGATAACTTAACTGCTTCAGAGTGCGCTGCGCCGCCAAGAATTCCGCGTCACGTGGCCATTATTATGGATGGCAATAACCGCTGGGAAAAACGCAGAGGTCTGAGCGGGCCTAAAGGTCATCGCGCAGGCGTGGAGGCGGTGCGGGGCGTGATTCGGGCTTGCAAGCATCATGGGGTGGAAGTGCTGACGCTGTTCGCATTTAGCAGTGAAAACTGGGGTCGGCCAGTATCTGAGGTGCGTGCGTTGCTGGCGCTGCTGTCGCGTTACCTGCGTAATGAAGTCAAAGAGTTGCACAAGGATGGAGTTCGGGTACGGTTTATCGGCAAGCGCGGCGGTTTAAGTGAGCGACAGCAGAACCTTATGCAAGAGTCGGAGGACCTGACTCGCGACAATACGAGTGCGACTATAGTTATTGCTGTGGATTATGGCGGTCAGTGGGATATTGCCCAAGCAACTCAGAAGCTGGCTCGACAGGTTCAGGAAGGAAGCTTGCAACCACAGGATATCACCCCAGAATTAATCGATCGTAATATGTCCATTAGCGATTTGCCGCAGCCAGATTTATGCATCCGCACAGGCGGCGACTTTCGCGTCAGTAACTTTATGTTGTGGCAGTTTGCATACACCGAGCTGTATTTTATAGATATTTTGTGGCCCGATTTTACAGAGGCCGAATTTGCGTGTGCCCTTGATGAATACAGCCGGCGAGAGCGCCGTTTTGGTATCAGAGAGTCCGATGTTCTCGTTGCAGGCCGCAGTCATAATGCTTAGGCAGCGAGTTTTTACCGCTCTAATAATGGCCGGATCATTTTGTGCCGCCATTGCCTACCTGCCGCTGCCATTCCTGGCCCTGCTGCTCGCTACTCTTGTTGGTTTGGGTGCGTGGGAGTGGTCAAGAATGTCCGGTTGGGAGCAATTGGTTGGCCGGGTTATTTACGTGCTGGTGATACTCGCAGCGCTGGGCGGCATTTATATCTACTGTAAGTTGGGTGGTGACCCGATGAGAAGTCGTGTGCAGCCTTTACTAGGTCTTGCCTGCCTGTGGTGGTCGTTTGCATTGCTGTGGGTAAAAGGTTTTCCGCAGAGCGCCTTGCTTTGGCGCAGCATGGCCATGCGCAGCCTTATGGGCGTGCTGATTCTTGTGCCGAGCTGGATGTCTGCTGTCTACCTGCTCAGTTTTCCCGATGGGGGAGTATTAATGGTTGCGATGGTACTGGTGACGGCCACCGCAGATATAGGTGCGTACTTTGCCGGTAAGCGTTTTGGGAGGCATAAGCTGGCTGTGCTGGTCAGCCCATCTAAGACCTGGGAAGGGTTCTGGGGAGGCCTAGCTGCCTGCGCGCTGCTGGCACTGGTGCTATCGAGTCTGTTGCCGGATCACGCGGCACATATTGGATTGGCGTCGGTCGTGGTAGTGACAGTTACTACCGCACTCGCCTCAGTGGTGGGAGATCTGACCGTGAGCATGGTCAAACGAGAAAGTGGCGTCAAAGACAGTGGCAGTCTCCTGCCAGGTCATGGTGGGGTTTTGGATCGTTTAGACAGTTTGTGTGGTGCAGCCCCGGTGTTTGTATTGGGCTTGCTAATGGTGGGTTGGTAGCCATGGCTGACGTCAAGCGCAAGGTCAGCATACTAGGGTCCACTGGGTCGATTGGGGTTAATACGCTTGATGTGGTGGCGCGACATCCAAGCCATTTTGAGGTGTATGCGTTAGCGGCAAATTCGTCGGTGGATGCCATGCTCGCTCAGTGTTTGGCATTTTCGCCTCGCTATGCGGTGATGATGGATGAGGCGGCAGCGACTTTGCTGCGGCAACGGTTGCCTGTGGAGTCCGGTATTGAAGTTAAGCATGGAGAGAGCGGCTTAGCAGATGTGGTGACTGCGCCAGAAGTTGACGTGGTGATGGCGGCTATTGTGGGTGCGGCGGGCTTGCCGTCTGCGCTGGCGGCCGCGCGGGCCGGAAAAACCGTACTGTTGGCTAACAAAGAATCGCTAGTAATGGGGGGGCACTTATTGATGCAGGCGGTGCATGAAGGAGGGGCTCGCTTGCTGCCTATTGACAGCGAGCACAATGCAATTTTTCAGTGTCTGCCGGTAGACGACCAGGCGAAACCCGGCCACCAGGGTGTCAGTAAAGTGCTGCTGACGGCCTCTGGTGGACCGTTCCGCCAATGGAGTTATGAGCAAATGACTGAGGCCACACCAGACCAAGCGTGTGCTCATCCCAATTGGTCCATGGGGCGTAAGATTTCTGTTGATTCTGCGACATTGATGAACAAGGGTTTGGAATTCATTGAGGCGTGTTGGATCTTCGATCTGCAACCTGAGCGGGTGGAAGTGGTTGTTCACCCTCAGAGTATTATTCATTCTATGGTCCAATACCTAGACGGCTCGGTGCTGGCGCAGATGGGCAATCCAGATATGCGTACCGCGATTGCGTATGGGCTAGGTTGGCCCGAGCGACTTGCATCAGGAGTGGCACCGCTTGACCTTGTCACTGCAGCACGTCTCGATTTTGAGGCTCCAGACGAAACGCGTTTCCCCTGCTTGCGTCTGGCACGGGAATCTGTCGCAGTCGGCGGCACGGCCATGGCGGTGTGCAATGCGGCTAACGAAGTCGCTGTCGCAGCGTTTCTGGATGGGAAAATTCGTTTTACAGACATTGCGGTGATTATCGAGCGAACGTTGGAGTGCGTGAATATTGTTGAGGCGGCTAAGCTGTCTGTGATTGAAGAAGCTGATGCTCAGGCGAGAGAATGCGCATTCGTTTTCCTTGCTGATTTGCAACATCCTATTAACACATTGAAACGAGTCTGATGAATCTGCTATACACGATTGTCTTAACCCTTGGCACCCTTGCAATTTTAGTGGCGATTCACGAGTTTGGCCATTTCTGGGTAGCACGACGCTGCGGGGTGCAGGTGTTGCGTTTTTCCATTGGCTTTGGCAAATCCCTGTATAGCTGGCGTGATAGCCAAGGCACTGAGTACAGTCTCGCTGCGATACCGTTGGGCGGCTACGTCAAAATGCTGGACGAGCGGGAAGGAGACGTTCCTGCTTCAGAGCTGCATCGGGCGTTTAATCGCAAACCGGTATTACAGCGTATCGCCGTCGTCGTCGCAGGTCCCCTAGCTAATCTGCTGCTGGCGGTATTCGCTTACTGGTGTCTGTTTATGGCGGGAGAAACAGGCTATGTGCCGATTATTGGTGAGGTTGAGCAGGGATCGGTGGCGGCGGTGGCAGGTCTGGAGCCCGACCAAGAAATTGTGGCTGTTGACGGTAGCGAAACTCCGACTTGGCAGGCGCTCAGTCTTCGCCTACTCGATCGCATAGGCGATAGCGGCACGATTAAGTTTGCGGTGAAGTATCCCGATTCTGATGTGATCTATGAGTCTGAGGCAACTATCCATCGGTGGCTATCAGATCAGGAGCAACCTGATATTTATGCAGGCTTGGGGCTCCGGCTATACATGCCGGATATTCCTGCCATAGTAGGCGAAGTGGTACCAGACAGTCCGGCTGCGGCCATCGGTTTAGTTACCGGTGATAAGGTATTGCGAGTGGATGGCGAGGCCATGCCGCTGTGGATGGATTGGGTCGCTTATGTGCAGGCGCGCCCTGAGCAGCCGATTGAGTTAGATTATGAGCGTGACGGTGAGCTTCTACAGAGCACGATAGTGCCTCAACGTATTGCCGATGAAAACGGGGAAGCTATTGGCCGTGTCGGTGTTGGTGTCGCAATTCCCGATATGCCGCCGGAGATGGTGAGGAGTTATCCGCGTGGGCCAATAGCTGCCCTTGGCGCTAGCCTCGTTCGGACGGGTGAACTGTCAGTATTTACGCTGAAATCTATTAAGAAAATGCTGACGGGCCTAATCTCTTCAAAAAACTTGAGTGGACCTATCACCATTGCTAAAGTGGCAACGGCTTCGGCTGAGTCTGGGCTGGAGTCCTATATTAGCTTCATAGCGCTGCTGAGCATCAGTCTAGGGATATTGAATTTGCTACCTATTCCGGTACTAGACGGCGGCCATTTACTGTTTTATACCGTTGAGCTATTGGCGGGGCGACCCGTACCTGAGAAGATACAAGCTATGGGGTATCAGCTTGGGTTGTTTATGGTCTTGGGGATAATGATGTTGGCGCTGTATAATGACTTTACACGCCTGTAACGAAGGTTGTAGAAATGACAGATTTTGGACTTCTCCAAATTGGAGCGTACTCTAGGTGATTGAATACATTTTGAATAGACAAGCGGCTAAAGTCATCATCATGGTGCTGGTATTGATTGCACCTTTCGTTGCTGCCGATACCTTCGTTATTTCAGATATCAGAGTGGAGGGCTTGCAGCGTATTTCAGCTGGAACCGTATTTGCTGCGCTGCCGGTCGGCGTGGGTGACGTAGTGGACGAACCAATGATTAGAGCTGCAACGCGCAGCCTCTTTGCGACAGGCAACTTCGACGATATTGATATTGCTCAGGATGGCAATGTTCTGGTGATCATTGTGACCGAACGTCCCAGCATCACGGAGATCAATATCGAAGGCAACAAGGCGATCGAAACCGAAGCCCTTTTGGACGGACTGAAAGGAGCCGGGCTCTCAGTGGGACAGGTTTTTCGACGCTCCACGCTGGAAGGTATGCAGCTAGAGTTACAAAGACAGTATGTGCTTCAGGGTAGATATGATGCCAATATTGAAACCGAGGTCATACCTGAGCCACGCAATCGAGTCACTATCAGTATTGATGTTGACGAGGGTACTGTCGCATCCATCAAGCATATCAACGTGGTGGGCAATGAAGTTTTTACTGAAGAAGAGCTGAGTGACGTGTTTGAACTGCGCACTACCGGTTGGCTTTCTTTTTTTACCAACGATGATAAGTACTCAAAAGAAAAGCTCACCGGCGATCTTGAGGGTTTGACGTCCTATTATATGGACAGGGGCTACCTAGAGTTCCGTATTGATTCCACGCAGGTGTCAGTTTCGCCAGACAAAAAAGAGGTCTACATCACGGCCAACATCACCGAGGGCGAAAAATTCACGATTAGCTCGGTAGAACTGTCGGGAGATCTGGTGCTGCCTGCGTCTGATTTGAGCAGATTTTTGCTGATAGCCGATGGGCAGATTTTTTCTCAGCAGATGGTGACTTCCACCGAGGAGTACCTGACTCGCCGATTGGGTGATGAGGGCTATAATTTTGCCAAAGTCACCGGCATTCCCGATGTCAATGACGAGAACAATACGGTCGCCATGAAATTTTTTGTCGATCCGGGTAAGCGCACCTATGTGCGTAGAATTAATTTTAAGGGCAACCTGAAAACAGCAGATGATGTGCTGCGCCGAGAGATGCGTCAGATGGAGAGCGCCCCCGCTTCTGCGGCTAAGATTGAGCAATCACGCGTTCGCCTGCAGCGGCTGGGTTATTTCAGCAGGGCGACGGTCGAGACGCCAGGCGTTCCGGGGCAGGACGACCTGATCGATGTGACGTATACCGTGGAGGAGCAGTCCTCTGGCAGTATTGGCGCGAGTGTAGGCTATGCGCAGGATGCAGGCATTATTTATGGCATCAACGTGCAGCAGGATAATTTTATGGGAACAGGAAAGCGGGTTGGTATCGGCCTGAACGCTTCCCGCTATCAGGATGTCTATAACTTTAGTTATACCAATCCTTACTACACAGAGGATGGGGTGAGTCGTGGCTTTAATATATTTTATCGCTCCACCGACCTCAGTGAAGTGAATATTGCCAACTACAGCACTAACACCCTCGGTGGTGCGATTAACTTCGGATATCCGATCAAGGAAACAGCACGACTAGGATTTAGTTTTGGTGTGGCGAATACGGACATTAGTACTGGGCAGTATGCTGTGCAGGAAATTCGAGCCAGCCCAAGACTGGACTATGACTATAGCTGGTTCCAAAGTACTAGCAACGGTGATGGCACATACAGTGGTATTGAGGTGCTGGATCCTCTTAGCGACTTGCCCGCTAGCTATCAGGTCGCTCCACCAGCTGGTCCCGGATTTCTCGATGAAAATGGTAACGAATTCCTAAACTGGACTATGACCGCCAGCTGGACCGAGTCGACATTGAATCGAGGCCGTATGGCGACGCGAGGGACATCACAGACGTTGGCTCTTGAAGTGTCAGCGCCCGCGATCTCCGACCTTGAGTTCTACAAGTTGACCTATGAAGCTCAGGTATTCTATCCGGTGCCGTTTTTGAACACTTGGACACTTCGTCTGCGCACGGAGCTGGGTTATGGCGACGGTTACGGCAACACCACCGGCTTGCCTTTTTATGAGAATTATTTCGCCGGCGGTTTTGGCTCAGTAAGAGGTTATGAGAGCAATACACTGGGACCACGCAGTACGCCGGCTGAACAATACCGCGTGGTGCAGCCTGTTACTGCAATAGATGCTGAAGGTAATCCGACGCAAATCGGTGGCCCCGACGGCAGCGAATTCGGGTATGTTGCCAGCAACGGACAGTTGGCGTACGCAGTGGTCGATAATGACAATGATCCCTTTGGCGGGAACGTGTTGATCGAGGGCGGTGCTGAGTTGTTGTTTCCGCTCCCGTTTATCAAGGATCAAAGCCAGTTGCGTACTGCTTTTTTTCTAGATGCGGGTAATGTGTTTGACACCAGTTGTGGACCATTGCAGCAGAGCTGCAATGACGTTGACTTAGGTGAGCTACGTTATTCAGTAGGCGTAGGTTTGACCTGGATCACGGGTTTTGGTCCTATGTCTTTCAGTCTTGCTAAACCGATAAACTCTGGTGACTTTGACGAAGAAGAGGTATTTCAATTTACTTTGGGTCGTGGTTTCTAATTTACTTTTATTAATTTTTGGAGAAGAACGTGTCTAGATTATTTAAACTCTCACTTGCTTTGGTGGCATTCTCGGTGCCGAGCCTTGGTTGGACCCAGGGAAAAATAGCTGTGGTTGATGTGCAGGGAGCTATCCTGCAAACAGATGTTGCCCAAAAGCGTGTCGATGAGATTAGAAACGAGGAAGAATTCAAGAAAAACAAAGCCGAGTATGAGCGACTTAATGCTGAGGGTGAAGCGCTACTCAAGACGTTCCAGAAAGACGCGGCGGTGATGAGTCAGGAGCAGAAGATTGCTGCTCAGCAGCAGTTAAGCAGTCTGCAAGACGATCTTGATCATGTGACCGGTAAACTGCAGCAGGCTGAGCAGTCCGCGGGCCAGTCATTGTTGGAGGAAATGGCGCCAAAGGTGCAAGAGGTTTTGCGTGAAATTATTGAGGCGGATGGTATTGGTCTTTTGCTGCAGCGTAACGCGGTAATCCATGCCGAACCCAGTTACAGCATCACTGCACAGCTAACGGATAAATTGAACCAACTGTCGGCGAAAGAATAGACGTTCTGGGCGCTGGACTGACTGCGGTATCGATTAGACTCGACAGCTTTCGGCGCCATACTTAAGATGATGAATATCACGGACATTCGCAGGCACTTGCCGCATCGCTCCCCATTCTTATTGGTCGATCGCGTGGTGGAACTGGAAGCGGGCGAGTTCATCGTTGCTTATAAGAACCTCAGTATCAATGAGCCCTATTTTGACGGACACTTTCCAGACAACCCCATCTTTCCTGGCGTGTTGTTGCTTGAGGCAATGGCTCAGTCGGCTGCAATTTTAGGCTTTTATAGTCAAGGTAAGACTAACGAGGATGGTTCGACATATTATTTTGCGGGCGCCGATAAGCTTCGTTTTAAGCGTCCCTGTGTGCCCGGTGATCGGGTGATGTTGCGCGCTACTGTCGTTTCACAGCGTCGTGGAATTTGGAAGTTCGATGTCAACTCTGAGGTAGATGGCGAGTTGGCAGCTAGCGCAACGATACTTTGTGCGGATCGCTAGTGCGAAATGACACGTAGTCGGAACTTCCGCGAGTGGCGATGAAAGATGTTTTTGAATGTGGTTACAAAGGCTCTGCTTTGGCCGGCGTGGACGAAGTGGGGCGCGGGCCACTCGCCGGGAGTGTGGTAGCAGCCGCCGTCATTCTAGATCCGCAGCTGCCAATAGAGGGGCTGCGTGATTCAAAGAAACTGACCGCTTCACGCAGGGAGACATTGGCCCAGCTGATTAGGTCGCGTGCTCTGGGCTGGGCGATTGGTAGTGCCAGTGTTGCGGAAATTGATGAGCTGAATATCTTGCAGGCCTCCCTTCTAGCGATGCATCGCGCAGTTCAGGCGCTGCAGTGTCAGCCTGAATATATTTTAGTGGATGGTAATCGCTTGCCCCATTGGCAGTATGCATCGGAAGCCGTGGTTAGAGGAGACGACAGGGTGCCGGCCATTGCCGCTGCCTCAATTCTGGCGAAGGTACACAGAGATAACGCTCTCATTGCCCTGGACAGTGTGTATCCGGGTTATGGGTTTGCTAGCAACAAAGGCTATCCCACAGCTGCGCATTTACAGGCTTTAGGGGCACTCGGTGTGACGCCGATTCACCGCCGCAGTTTCGCTCCGATAAAAAAAATATTGGCTGTATGCTAGCTTTTGTACAACATTTGCGGCAAGCCGTATAGAATCATTGTATGACTGAGTTTGTTCACTTACGCCTGCACACCGAGTACTCCCTGGTCGACGGCCTGGTTCGCATAAAATCTCTGATAGGTCGGGTCGCAGAGCTTGATATGCCTGCCGTGGCCGTTACCGACGTGTGTAATTTTTACGGACTGATCAAATTCCACAAAGCCGCAATTGCCGCAGGCGTTCAGCCCATCTTTGGGGTAGACCTGATGGTGATGGATGCGGATGACCCAGAGCGGGCCTACCCTTTGTGCCTGTTGGCCATGAGCCAAGCGGGCTACCACAATCTCACGCTGTTGATTTCAAGAGCCTACACCGAGGGCCAGCACCTGGGGTTGCCCTATGTCAGTAAACTTTGGCTTGAAGAGAATAGCGAGGGGGTGATTGCGTTGTCAGTTGGCGCGGCCGGGGACGTGGGCCAAGCACTGTTGGGTGACAGAGCGGCACTCGCTGCAGAACGAGCGAGCTATTGGATGAAATTATATCCTCAACGCTTTTATTTGGAGTTGCATCGCACGGGGCGAGAGGGAGATGAAAACCATCTGCACGCTGCGATAAAGCTGGCTCAAGAGTTGCAGTGTCCAGTGGTGGCAACCAACGATGTGCGGTTTCTTGATGCTCAAGAATTTGAAGCACACGAAACCCGAGTCTGTGTTCGCGAGGGCCGTACTCTGGATGATCCTAGGCGGCCACGGCATTATACCGAGCAGCAGTACTTGCGTTCCACGCAAGAAATGGTGGAGTTGTTCGTGGATATTCCTGAAGCACTGGCGAACAGTGTCGAGATTGCACGCCGCTGCAACGTAGCACTGGAGCTGGGTAAGCCTTACTTGCCGGATTACCCCGTACCCGATGGTTTGACGATGGATGAGTTTTTCCGGCAGCAGTCACATCAGGGGCTAGACATGCGGCTGCAGGCTCTCTTTGACGTCAGCGCAGTCGATTTTCAGCAGACACAGCAACGCTATCGTGAGCGTCTTGAATTCGAGTTGGAGACCATTATCCAGATGGGTTTCCCCGGCTATTTCCTTATCGTGATGGACTTCATTCGATGGGCTAAGAATAACGATATTCCAGTCGGACCGGGTCGTGGTTCAGGCGCAGGATCGCTTGTGGCTTACGCGTTAGAAATTACTGATCTTGATCCTCTTGAGTATGAGCTGCTGTTCGAACGTTTTTTGAATCCCGAACGTGTTTCCATGCCGGATTTCGACGTGGATTTCTGCATGGAAAAACGCGACCGTGTCATTGATTATGTGGCCGAAACTTATGGGCGGGAGGCGGTGTCGCAGATTATTACCTTCGGGACCATGGCGGCAAAGGCGGTAGTGAGAGACGTGGCTCGTGTGCAGGGTAAATCATATGGTCTGGCAGACAAGTTATCTAAGATGATTCCTTTCGAAGTGGGCATCACTTTGGCGAAGGCTCTGGAGCAAGAGGAACCCTTGCGCGAGTTTTTACAGGAGGATGAGCAGGCCCAAGAAATCTGGGATATGGCTGAGCAACTGGAAGGTGTGGTGAAAAATGTGGGTAAACACGCCGGCGGCGTGGTTATTGCGCCCTCAAAGCTGACTGATTTCTCACCGCTGTACTGTGATGAAAGCGGTTCGGGTCTGGTCACACAATTCGACAAGGGTGATGTGGAAGACGCGGGTCTGGTGAAGTTCGACTTCTTGGGTCTGCGCACCTTGACCATCATTGATTGGGCAGTAAAAATGATTAACCCTGCGCGCGAGCAGGCAGGGGAGCTGCCACTGGATATTATGCAGATTCCTTTGGACGATATGCGCACCTTTGAGCTGCTGCGGTCTGGAGAGACGACTGCCGTTTTCCAGCTAGAATCTCGGGGCATGAAGGAGCTGATCGAACGACTGCAGCCTGATTGTTTCGAAGATATTGTGGCGCTGTTGGCGCTGTTTCGACCCGGCCCACTGCAGTCGGGTATGGTCGATAATTTCGTCAATCGAAAGCAGGGCCGTGAAAAAATCTCCTATCCTGATGCTCAGTACCAGCACGAATGGTTACAGCCCATTCTGCAGCCCACCTACGGCGTTATTCTCTACCAAGAGCAGGTGATGCAGATCGCCCAGGTGCTCGCAGGTTACACGCTCGGTGGTGCCGATATGTTGCGCCGAGCCATGGGAAAGAAAGATCCTAAAGAAATGGAAAGACAGCGTGAGATATTTGAAGCGGGTGCTAGAGCTAAGGGGATAAGTGGCGGTCTCGCGATTAAGATTTTTGATTTGGTGGAGAAATTTGCTGGCTATGGCTTCAATAAGTCTCATTCTGCCGCCTATGCCCTCGTGTCCTACCAGACTGCCTGGTTGAAAACGCGCTACTCGTCTCACTTTATGGCGGCAGTGATGAGCTCAGAAATGGATAACACTGACAAGATCGTGGTATTTGTTGACGAGTGCAGACGTATGAAGCTGTTGTTGAAACTGCCTGACGTCAATGAGGGGCAGTACATGTTTACGGTCAACACAAGCGACGACATTATTTACGGGTTAGGGGCTATTAAGGGGCTGGGGGGTGGGCCTGTCGATTGTATTTTACAGGCACGCAATGAGGGTGGTCCATTTTCTGATTTGTTTGATTTTTGTGCTCGCACGGATCCGCGTAAAGTTAATCGGCGCGCGCTTGAGGCAATGATTCGCTCGGGTGCCCTCGATTCGCTTAAGGTGGAGCGCTGGACGCTGATGGCGGCTCTGGACGATGCTCTAAAAGCGGCTGAGCAAAGCGCTAGCAATCGTGATAACCGCATGAACGACTTGTTTGGGGAAGTGGTGCCGAGCCAGCTTAATGGTAGCGGTGATGTTTATGCGGATTTTCGCTCGGCGCGCAGGTGGTCGGACAAAGAGCGCTTGGGTGGCGAACGCGATACATTGGGACTCTATATTACGGGGCACCCTATCGACGAGTATAGGACGGAAGTACGCAAGTTTGCGCCTAACCGCATCGCCGATCTTAGCGCTGACAGTCGAGGCAAATCGGGCAACCAAACTGTCGTTGGGCTCATTATGGCGACCCGGTCCATGAACAGTCGGCGCGGTACCATGGGGGTGATTACCCTCGATGACAGTAGTGCCCAGATCGAGGTAACGTTATTTTCTGAGGTATTTTCTGAGTTTCGTCAATTGCTGATAAAAGATACGATAGTGATCGCAGAAGGACGGATATCCGTTGATGAAAAAACGGGGAAGCTGGCAATGCGTGCCAACAGCTTGCGCAGTCTTGCTGAAGCAAGACAGAGTAAGGTTTCAGAGCTGACAATCGAGATAAGCGCTGCGGCGATGAATGAGCAGTTTGCTGAACTGTTAGAAAAAACGCTCGCGAGGGCCGGCGGCGGCAGCTGCCCGGTGTCGTTGATTTACCGACAGCCTCATAATTCGGCGCGGATTAGGTTGGGAGCGGACTGGCAGGTAGTGCCCAGTGATGAATTATTACAGGAATTACGCGACGCGCTAGGTGCTGAAGGGGTTGCGCTAGAGTATTCCTGAATGCTTGCGTAGCCCCTATATAAAATATGTATATTCACTGTCATCAATCCTCTAACTATAGGAGAAACTCAGTATGTTAATGAAAGATAAGGTGGTAATTGTTTCCGGAATTGGCCCCGGCCTTGGTCAGGAGTTATCGACACTCGCGGCTAAAGAGGGAGCCTCAGCGGTGGTTTTGGCAGCTCGCACTCAGGCAAAACTTGATACGGCAGAGCAGGAGATAGTTAACCTGGGTCTGGGAACCGCTGTCCTCAAAGTGCCGACTGACATCTCAGATCCGGAGCAGTGTCTGGCACTGGCAGATTGCGTCGCAAAAGAGTTTGGTCGTATCGATGTGTTGTTCAATAGCGCATATGACCCCGGTAGTTTTGAGCCGATCGAAGAGGCGAGTATGGACGGCTGGCGGCGCGCCATGGATGTCAACTTCTTCGGGACGATGCATCTTACCCAAGCCTGTGTCCCGCACATGAAGGAAAGCGGTGGTGGTTCCATCGTGATGATTGCCACCATGGTGGAACATAAGCCACTGGCCACTCAGGCCGGTTATGGCTCATCCAAGGCTGCCCTGCGTTGTGCCACCAAGCATCTGGCGCTGGAATTGGGCAAGGACAATATTCGAGTGAACAGCTGCCACATGGGGTGGATGTGGGGCCCAAGTGTCGAGGGTTATTTTTCCTGGCAGGCCAAGGCGACGGGCAAGAGCCAAGAGGAGTTGATCAAGGAGGTCACGCGCAATATTCCGTTGGGTATTATTCCTGACGATGGCGAGTGTGCCAAAGCAGCTATGTTCTTCGGCTCGGATTACGCTAGCGTGGTGACAGGCGCGTCACTCGATGTAAATGGCGGCGAATATATGCCTGTTTAATCAGCGGTACCATCGAAAGGGAGTGCAAGAATAATGGACGATTCAGATCAAATTGAGGCGGCGGTGTTTCGTCGTTTGCTGGCCCATTTGGACAGCCGCAAGGATGCCCAGAATATCGACCTAATGAATCTCGCGGGGTTCTGTCGTAATTGTCTGTCCAAGTGGTATATGGCTGCAGCCGACGATGCGGGACTGGAGGTCGATTATGATCAGGCCAGAGAGCGTGTTTATGGTATGCCATACGATCAGTGGAAGTTGAAATATCAGACGCCGGCGACGGCAGACACTGTGGGCTCGTTTGAGAAATCTAAACCTGTGTAAAGCGTTAAAGGGGGCCGTAGGGTAGGTAGCGGTTGTCGTTGACCTCGCGAAGCCACTGTAACAGAGACTTATCCAGCCGCACGCCTCGCTTGCGCAGAATTTTAGCCAGTGGAATTACTGGAGAGGTTGCTCCAGCTTCCCAGCCGGGCAGGTTCTCAGCCACGGCGAAGAAGCGAATCAGATGCAAGAGATCATTCTCTAGCAAGGACTCTGCGGCCCCTTGCCAGATAAGAGGGTCTATCTTCATCAATCCCGCTAAACGTTGTTTTTCGTCAGCGCTCAGTAGTTGTTCGAGCTGCGCTAGCTTCTCCTCATCGCTATAAGCGATGAGACGGCGCAGGAGAGCAGACTCTAACAAGAGTTCAGTGCTCTGTGACGCAACCTTTGGATCCCAGGAGCCCAGTGACATAAATTTACGTGCCTTCGTAAAATGGACCCACAGTGTACTGAATTTCTACCCGCGGCGGAAAGGTTCTATTGGGTGCGCGGGGAGTTTCCGCTACCATTGTCACAAGTTGGATTCTTCTTGAGCCGCACGATAGGGTTAGACGAGTTGCTGGTTTGAGTTATGTTAATTGTTGATAGGGAGACGCTACTGTGATGTTGCGGTTGATGCGAGCAGCCTGCGTGCTGCAATTTTTAGTATTGGTGGTGGGTTTTCAGTCTGCGCGGGCGGAAGAGCTAACAGGTATTTTGATGGTCGAAATATCGGGCCTCAAAGATGCATCGGGCAATGTATATATTGCAGTCTATGATTCTGACTCAAGCTGGTTGAGTGATGAAGTGGTGCTCAATCAAAAAGTGGTTATCGCTGATGCCCTTGACGGAGACCTGGTGCGGACGGAATTGCTGCTGCCGCTCGGGAACTATGCGCTGTCTGTATTCTATGATCAGGATGGTGATGGGGAGCTGAAAACAAATTTTATCGGTATGCCCAAAGAGCCGATCGCCCTATCCAATAATGCCGTGGCGAAATTTGGACCTCCAAAATATAGCGATGCCGTCTTCAGTCTCGGCGCGCAACCAATGATCCAGAGCCTATCTATTAAAGCGCCCTAACGGCTGAAGACGAAAACCGATAGGGCGGTAATATTGCACAAACTACTACGGAGCTGCACTAATTCTGTGTATTGCTTCACAACCTAGCTTTAGGACCGCTGCTTTTTTTGCTTCGGGGTGTTATTACTACTACTTGTAGGTAGTGAGTGGAGAGCAGTGTGTCTAACGGAGTTGTTCACAGTAAGAATGATGTTTCAATGCGACAGGATGAGTTTCGGTTGCGCATGGAAAGTCAGTGTCTACAAATAAAAAAATATCGGCGGGCAATGCTCCGCGAGTGTGGTCGACTGCTTAGCCCTGACGAGGCCGCACTAGAGTGGATCGAGCGCTACGCCGCGACATTTGATAATGATGCCCTCGGCAGCTAAAGGCTAGAGATACCGAGGATCAAGCCACAATCAAACTACAATCAAACAGACTTCATATTCCCGTCGCTCCAGTAGGCCTTCATACTGTTAACCTTACCCTCAGCGTTAAACTCGAACACATCGATAATATCAATGGCGATCCCTGGCATCTGAACCTGAAATGGAAACGCAACCGCGTTACCACTGCAGCGCGGTTCACCGCTCAGCGCTAGTTTGGCACCGGATTTTAAAGCACCTTCATAGAAGGCGCATACGGCATCAATACCCGCATGCACGTCAGTGCCTACCGGATCCTCAACCAGGGCATCGTGGGAGTAAATTTCTCTGATGATGTCCATATCCTGTTTTTCAAATGCTTCCACGTATCTATGTACCATGGCTATCATTGTGTTGGCTTCCATACTTATATCCTTGTTGTTAGTAGCCACACAATGTGGCATAGCGATCTTTGTGAAACCCGGTATCTCCAAAAATCTGCATAGCAACCCGAGCCCGCTTGAGAAAGAAACCGATTTCCAAGTCATCAGTAACACCGATGCCACCGTGCATCTGCACCGCCTCATTAGTGACAAGTTTTACCAGAACATTCAAGCGAGCCTTGGCCAAGCTTGCCAGCAGGGGGAGTTGTTCTGGCGCGTCGTCCACCGTGGACAGCGCCTGCAGGAGCACTGATCGGCACAGCTCTAACTCTGACTGCATGTGTGCTGCTCGATGTTGCAACGCTTGGAAGGATCCGATGAGGACACCGAATTGCTCCCGTTCCTTTAGATAAGCCACGGTCCGTTCGAATGCCTCCAGCGCACAGCCCATCATTTCTGCGGCGATGGCCACTCGTCCTCGGTCAAGTACCGGTTCCAGAACTGACCAGCCGCTATCGATTGCGCCGAGAATGTCTGCCCCAGGCACTATGACATTCTCAAATGTGATGTTGGCGGCGTTGCGGCTATCCGCCATGATAGTCCGATGGCAGCTTATTCCTTCTGAACCACGGTCCACCAGCAACAGGGTTAATCCGGCGCTGTCAGATTCTGCGCCGCTAGAGCGGGCTACCACGATAAGCTTGTCGGCGCTGTGTCCATCGAGTACGAAACATTTGTTGCCGTTAAGAACGAAATCGTCGCCCTGCATTTTAACCGTGGTAGCGATATGGGTGGGTCTGTGGTGATGGGATTCCTCCAATGCTAGTGCCAGAGTAAGGTCTCCGCTTGCGACCTGTGGCAATAATAATTCCTTTTGTTCCTCGCTGCCCCCTAGCAATACAGCAGACGAACCCACTACAGCGGAAGCAAACAAGGGTGACGCGGTAAGTGTACGTCCGGACTCTTCCAGCACTACACCCAGTCCCAGAAACCCAAATTCTAGCCCACCATAGGCTTCAGGGAGTATCACGCTCGCCCAGCCCATTTCGGTCATCTGCCGCCATAGACCAGGGTCATATCCTATCGGATCATGTTCGTCTCGCAGCTTACGCAGAGACGCTACCGAGGCATGCTTACACAGAAAATCCTTGGCGGTATCCTGCAACAGGCGTTGTTCTTCGTTGAGTACCAGTGCCATTGTCGTTTGCTCCTAGCGCTGTGGCAGTTCGAGGACTTTTTGAGCGATCAGGTTAAGCTGTATTTCGGAGCTGCCACCTGCGATTGTCATTACCTTGGACGTAGCCCAAAGACGCGCCGTGTCGAGTTCTTGCGGCGTAAAGTTGTCACCCTCCCAGCCGACCCCGCGACTGCCCATAATAGCCAACAGCAACTCACTCTTGATCTTTTCGGCCTCCGTGCCGACATATTTCATTGCCATTGGTGCTGCGCTGCGCACACCGTTTGCTTTTTCTTCAAAGGTGCGAAAGTGCGTGAGCGCAACCGCTTGCATTAACATGTCATACTCTACTAGGTCGTCCCGCAGGCGGGCATCGGCAATCTTGCCATTTTCAAACTCCAGATATTCGCGGGCCGCTGCGTTGGGTTGCAAAATATGACGAGGGCTGTCACTACCGATTTCCGCCATTAGCTTACGTTCGTGTACCAGTAGGGCCTTGGCAACAGACCATCCCTTGTTTAATTCCCCGATCAAATTTTCCTTGGGTACTTTTACGTTGTCGAAAAAAGTCTGGCAGAATTCGGATTCACCACTGATCAGTGCGATCGGCGTCGTCGTAATGCCCGGGTCGTCCATATCGATAAGAAGGAAACTGATGCCTTCCTGCTTTTTCACGTTGGGGTCAGTGCGTACCAAGCAAAATATCCAGTCGCACTTGTCGCCTGCAGTGGTCCAAATTTTGGTCCCATTGACCAGAAAATGGTCGCCCATGTCTTCAGCTTTGCACTGCAGGCTAGCGAGGTCAGACCCCGCGCCGGGTTCGGAGTAACCTTGGGCCCAACGTGTCTCGCCATTAATGATGGCCTGAATGTGCTGCTGTTTTTGTTTCTCTGTCCCATATTCAAGCACTGCCGGGCCCAGCATCCAGATACCCAGACCGTATATAGGGTTGCGAGCATTAATGCGCTTCATCTCGTTCTTGAGCAATTTGGCCTGCTGCGGGGTGAGTCCGCCGCCGCCGTATTGCGTCGGCCATTCAGGAACGGTCCAACCCTTGTCCCGCATTCGCTCGAACCATACTTTGGCATCCTCGCTGGGGAACTTCCCTCGGCGGCCGCCCCAGTACTGATCTTCGCGTCCCATCGGTTGGCGCTGTGAGGTCGGACAGTTAGCGTCCAGCCAATCGCGCACATCTAAACCAAACTGATCCAGGTCTTCCAAAGTTGCTCTCCTGTTAGGGACTTTAAATGATGTCTTCAATAACGCGTATCTAGCGTCATGGTTGTGAGATGACTCTATGATACGGGTGCATCCAGTGGAGATAAAGGTACAGCACATGCAGTACAAGGCAATGGCTTAAAAAGTCAGTCCCAAGTGACTAAATAGGGCATATAATTTGCGCGAGTCTAAACATAGAGTGTCGGTTCATTGCGGCGTACTGCGGCGTTTGACCGAATGGCGCGCAGGAGGCATTCTGACTCTGACTCCGACCCCGAAGGAATATTATGCAAAGATTTAAAGACAAGGTAGTGTTGGTCACTGGCGCCGGCAGTGGTATTGGTAAGGCCAGTGCACTGCGTTTAGCCGCTGAGGGCGGTTCGGTTTTTTGCGTGGATCTTAACCGTGAAGCAGTAGAATCTGCGGCCGCTGAAATTAACGCAGCAGGCGGAGTGGCCACTCCGTGGGTCTGCGATGTGGGTAACGAAGTCAGTGTGCACAAAGCCGTTGAGGGCTGTATTGAACGCTATGGGAGTCTTTATGCTGTCGTCAATATGGCGGGCATTCTACGTTTTGACGACACCGAGGAGTTGCAAACTGACCACTGGCAACAAGTTATTGATATCAATCTTACGGGCACCATGTTTTTATGCCGCGCGGTGTTGCCTTATCTGATACAAACTAAGGGCAGTATTGTCAATGCAGCCTCAACAGCAGCTTTGTCTGGCCTACCCTGCGGTCTGGCTTATTCGGCGAGTAAGGGCGGAGTACTGGCCATGACGCGCAGTATTGCCGTTGAGTATGCCAAGCGCGGCGTGCGCGCCAACTGCATTTGTCCCGGTGATATCAACACGGGTATGACCGATAAGCTCGCATTTCCTAAGACTATGGATTTTAAACTGATGCCTCGTATTATGTCGCTGAGCGGCGCCAAGTCGCCTGAAGTGGTGGCCGGAGTTATTGCCATGCTGGTCTCGGAGGACGGAGTGCATATCACCGGAGAGGATATTCGGGTGGACGGAGGTACATTATCGTAAAGCCCGCCCGGCTCCGCAGGCTTCACCCTTCCTGTTGGAATGCGTCGCAAAAGGCACGGATACGGTTTGCATTAGCACCGAGATCTCCTTCTCCCACGCGGGACACCGATCGCAGGTCTACTAAGGTCCCCTGAGGGCCTCTGCGCACTCGTATAGCAATATCGTCTTTGAAGCCCATGATGCGGGTAGTGTCGACCGCCTCGATCACGCCGGCGTTGCTATCTTGTTGGTACACCTCCCATCCCATTTCATCCGCCACTTGCAACGCACGGTTATAGGCCTCCTTAGTAGACAAAGAGCTGACTAGCGTCTTTAGGTCCGGGTAGGCCTCTTGTTGCTGTTGTATGACGTCCTGATTGATTGTAAGCGCGTTGGAATCTTCTCCGCGCTGCTGCAGCGCCGCGGTGAACGTTGGCGGGTTTGCCGTATCGGTGGAAATATCATGAATCATGGGGTGATTTCCGCCGCTAGTCAGCGCTAGCAGTAACGCTGCGCCGGGAAGAGCAAAAAGTGCGCGCAACAGGATATTTTTACGCCAAGGCGCAAAGCGACGCCGCAGTAATAGGACAATGGCCAGTACAATCAACAGTGCACTGCCAAAACAAGCGACGGCATACAGCGGTAATCCCTGTTGCCATTGGCCGGCGCGGATGCTTAGTACGGACAGCGGCAGTATCAGAAATAAGCCGATAGCGAAGTAACCTAACCAGTTAATTAGGCGTGGCATATTATGTTGTGGGTTCATTGCGTCTCTCTTATCAATATACGTTAAATATGCGCTAAGAATACTACGTGGGGACCTGTGCTGGCGAGGCCTCATGTGCAGTCCATGGGTCCGCCTGCTGTGGCGGCAGGGGTGTGCATCTGAATTGCTGCGGTTAGCCGCGTCAGGGCAAGAGGCTCCACAAGAGTGTGCTTGCACCGCCCGCCAGAGGGCGCGGAGACTTGTTCTGATGGTTCAATTGTGCAGCCATACGGAGAGTTTAGGGGGCGCAGGTTTGAGGTACAACGAGGCATCTGCTTAACTGCAATGCGATTGTGGTGTAAAAACGCGCCGCGAAATTCACCGGCACACATTGAGAGAAGAACTATGAATAGAGTAGCGGGTAAGGTGGCCATTGTAACCGGAGCCGCCAGCGGCATGGGTCAAGCTGACGCAATATTGCTCGCTGCACAAGGTGCCACTGTTGTGCTGGCGGACCTAAATGAGCCCGCCGGTCAGACAATTGCAAAAGAGATTGGTAAGAACGCCATTTTCATGCGCCTGGACGTTTCCGATGAGGATAACTGGAAGGAGGTCATTGCCGCGACGCTCGATAGGTTTGGCCGGCTCGATATCTTGGTCAATAACGCCGGTATTATTGCGCTGGGTAGTATTGTTGACACCACGCTCGAATCTTGGCGCTTGGTGAATTCGGTTAACAGTGACGGCGTATTTTTGGGCTGCAAGCACGCTATTCCCGCTATGACGGCTTCCGGGGGCGGTTCTATAATCAATATGTCGTCGGTCGCAGCGATTCATGGCCAGTCGTTCGTTGCCGCTTATACTGCCAGTAAGGGTGCTGTGCGTGCGCTGACGAAGAATGTCGCGATGTATTGCAAAGAACAGAAAAACGGTATCCGTTGCAACTCGGTACACCCCGATGGCGTGAAGACACCGATGGTGGTGAAGGTTGCCATGGGAAAGGAGACGGCCACCCAAGCCGATCTTGACGCACTCAGCGCATTCGACAACATGTGTGAACCCGAGGATATTGCTAATCTGGTTCTATTTTTGGCCTCCGAGGAGTCTCGTTTTATCAACGGTGCAGAGATGCTGATAGATAACGCGGCGACTATCACGCCGCCAGTGAGTCTTTAGCCAACGCGTCAGGAGAGTATCGTGGAAAAACTACTGTATCCCCTTTGGAAAGCGCCATCCCTCAGCGGTGATCAATTCCGTGACGAACTGTTGCATCTGCTTGCGCCACAGCTGACGGAGATTAAAGGGGTTCACGGTGTGCGGATTTGTGTGGTGGACAGTGCGGTGTCCGCGGCGGCCGGGCGGGCTATTGAAAGTCATGCGCCGCGCCCCGACGCGATGTTGTCTGTGTGGGCAGATTTCGCTGGTGCGGCAGGACATTGGGAGCCTTTGATTGATGCCCATGTTAGTGCTAAGACGGCTTATCTGGTTACCGAGGCTGAGCCTTTGGTCAGTCAACAGACGCACCCCTCAATCCCGGGAGAACGGCTTTACGGTGTATGCCAGGTTGTGTTTATGTCCCCACCTGATGACATGAGCCGGAATGAATGGCTCACCATCTGGAAGGACAGCCATACTCAAGTGGCAATAGACACCCAGTCAACCTTTGGTTACCGGCAGAACCTAGTGGTGCGTCGGTTGACTGAGGACACGCCTGTTTGCTTTGGCATTGTGGAAGAAAATTTCCCGCCCGAAGCGATGGCATCAGATCATGCGTTCTATGCAACCGGTGGCGATGAGGCTCTGTTGCAGAAACATATGAGCGCCATGATGAAAAGCTGCACTCGCTTCATCGATTTTCAAAAGATTGATGTTATCCCTATGAGCGAGTACTTGGTTAAGCCAGTCGTAAGTCTTTAACGCAAAGATTTGCTGACTTTTTCGCAGACTCCATCGACCAAGCCGGGCTGGAGAATAGTTCGGCTGCCGTTTTTCTGATTATAAAATTTCTGCGGTTTTCTTGGCACGCCTTATGATGCGAATGTTGCCGGTCTGGTAGGGCGATTTGGTAATACAGTGTCATTTAAAATAACAAATGTAAACGGCATTAAAATCCTATGTCATAGGACCAAGCGTTAAAGTTAAACGCTGAAAAAATTCTTCGTGAAGCAACATGGACCCGCTAGAAATACGACGTAGACATGCCCGTGAGCATGAGGAAAATGATGAAGATGAGGTGGGGCATCACATCATGGGTGCTAGCTGCGAGAACTTTGGTATGCGATATGACAGAACCATCAATAACACCTACGGAAAGAAACTTGATGAATGCTCGACAATGGAGCTGTTAGGAATATGATTTCTAAAGCCCTATCCACGTTAGGACGCGAGTCAATAATGAGAGCGATGTGATGTGATGCGATGGAAATGGGTAAGGGACGCATTCTTAATGTAGCCTCACTGTTCTGACTCACGGGTTCCGAACAGGTCAACACGAGAGATCAATGGCTGCATCTTTCACGCTGCTACGCCTTGGAGCCTACACCCACCACAAAACTGGCACAGGTCGTTGTGCTGCCGCCGACATTGAACGTGATCATGTTCTCGGCGTCGGCAATTTGGCAATCCCCCGCCTTTCCACTTACTTGGTTTGCACAGTCTAGTACCATTCGCACACCGGTGGCACCCACGGGGTGTCCCAGGCCAATCAGGCCGCCGCTGGCGTTGATAGGGAAGTTGCCGTCTTTAGCAATGCGACCTTCCTCTATCGCTTTCCAGCTTTCGCCTGGCGCCGTTAAACCACTGTGGTCGATAGCCATGTACTCGGTAACGCTAAAGCAGTCGTGGGTTTCCATGCCGTCAAGATCCGTAAGCGCCATAACGCCTGCACGACGTCGTGCATCGTCTAGGGTGGCTTTAGCATGTGGAAATAGCAGGGGCTGATCCGCCGAAAGCTGTAGTTTTGTTTCCAACAGAATAGGTGCTGAATGGTGACCCCAGCCCTTAATCCGTGGAATATCAGCCAGCGCCAGCCCTTTGCGAGCGGCGTAATCCTTCGCCGCGCTTTGACCGGCGAGAATAATGCAGGCGGCGCCGTCTGTAATTTGCCCGCAATCCATTTTGCGCACAGCACCGTCGATTACCGGATTTAATGTGTCGTTATCACTGAAGCAACCTTCGGGGAAGTTCCAGCCGCGTGTTTGTGCATAGGGGTTTTGCTTGGCGTTGTAAAAGTTGATTTCTGCAATGGCGTTGAGGTGATCACTATTGATGCCGTAGCGCTTATCGTACTCTTTCGTTATACGATCAAACATGTGGGGCCAGGGGAAGTCTGCGTTGTCGGCCTCGTGCCCAATCCAGCGCGCTGCGCCCAGATACGCTGCGCCGGTTTGGCCATTCACGTTACGCATTAGTTCAAGACCGAGAACGCAGGCCACATTATAGTGTCCCGCTTCGATATCACGCATAGCCGATAAGATCGCAATAGAACCTGACGCGCAGGCGGCCTCATGGCGGGAGGTAGGCAGTGAAGCCAGCTCAGGATAAAGCTGCCCAAAAAAACCGCCGATTAGACCTTGCCCAGCGAATAGATCACCCACGAAGTTCCCTACGTGGCCCACTTCTATGTCGCAGGGTTCGATGCCGGCGTTCTTTATACCGCTTCGCAGTGCCTCTGCGAACATGTCATAGATCTCCAGATCTTCCCTCGCCCAATTGCGTGCGAAGTCGGTTTGTGCGCCACCTAAAATATAGATTGGCTGACTCATGTGTGTGTCTCCTGTTAGAGCAACGGGATGCATGTGGCGATAAAAAAGCCGCAAGCAATCCAGTGCAGCACTAGAATAGTAGGGGAGTGTCAGTCCCTGAGCAAGGCCGGCACGGAAGGCACGATAGTGCTACACTTTGATGTGGAAGTTAACGGCAGTATCTGATGTCGGCCCACGTCTCGCCTACTGGGGGCAATAGGAGAAAGGTTTATGGCTTTAGTGCGCGAATATCCGATCACCGAGCAGAGTATTGGCCTGGTTAGGGAGATTGTGGACACGCCGCACTGGATCTATGAGTTGGACAATCCCTACCTGCACGGTGTGTATGCGCCCACGGTGAATGAGCTACATGAAGATAATTTGGTTGTCACTGGAGAATTGCCCAGTGACCTTTCGGGTGCCTATTTCCGCAACGGCCCCAACCCTCTGCATCAGCCTAAGAATCGCTATCACCCCTTTGATGGTGATGGCATGGTTCACGGCGTGTACTTCAGCGATGGTGCCGTCAGCTATCGCAATCGCTACGTACAGACCGCGGCGCTTACCGAGGAGCTGAGCGTCGGAAAATCAATGTCCCCAGGTGTTATGGGGCCGTTTGATTACGACATCTCCCGCTTTGGCATTAAAGATACTTCTAACACAGATTTGTTCTGGTACGCGGGTGACTTGATGTCGCTGTGGTACAACGCAGGCGACCCTTATCGCCTAGACAGCCTTAGTCTAGAAACTAAAGCGCACTATGATCTTAAGGGTCGCGCCCAACGCCGTATGTCGGCACACTCCAAAATAGACTGGGCAACCGGCGAGTTGTTGTTCTTTGACTATGGCGATGAAGCGCCGTTCATGACCTATGGCGTTGCTGACCCCTCCGGCCGGTTATTGCATGAAGTGCCTATTGATTTGCCAGGGCCCAGACTGCCACATGATTTGGGTTTCACCACTCACTACGCGATTCTTCATGACCTGCCTTTCTTTCATGATATGGACGTATTGCGCAAGCACAAGTATCGTGTGCTGACATTTTATAAAGATATACCCACTCGTTTCGGCATTATTCCTCGTCGTGGACACAGTAGGGATATGCGCTGGTTCGAATGTGAGCCCTGTTATATATTGCACACCACTAACTGTTGGGAAGAGGGCGACTGGATAGTGATGGACGGTTGTCGTTCAATCAATCCTATGCCCTCTGGCCAGCCTGGCGACGGTGAACTTGCATCCATGCTTGCCTACATGCGTCTTGAGGCAAACGCATACCGCTGGCAGTTCAATTTAAAAACCGGCGAAGTGCGCGAAGGTGCCATCGATGATCTCAATACTGAATTCAATAAATCAAACCCGATTTTTCACGGCGTAAAAAGTAAGTACTCCTACCATCAAAGAATTCCTTTGCTACACGAGGGCGGCCACACTCTTCGCTTTACGGGCTTAGTAAAATACAACAACGATACTGGAAAAAGCACGCAGTGGGATTACGGTCAAGGCGTATTCGGCAGCGAGGCTGTGTTTGCGCCGAAGCCGGGTGCAGATAGAAGCTCAGCTGAAGATGAAGGCTATGTTGTCACGCTTGTCACCGACAGTAACGACGCTGCGTCGCACTGCCTAGTGTTTGATGCGACCGATATTGCACAGGGGCCCATTGCAAAAGTTGCTATGCCTCACCGAGTGCCAGTTGGGTTTCATGCGACATGGGTAGCGGGCGAAGACCTGTACGCGTGACGTAACGCACTCTGGTTTTCAACGGCATTCGTCTATTGTTGTAGCAGTTCTGCCATCGCGGTCATTATGCAGACCTTAGCTCTGCGCAAACACCGGCCAGCTGTCCACTATCGCGCCGTCCTCGTACACGGCGATATCACCAAACTGCAGAAATACCCCCTCACTCTGAGTGGGCCGCATAAATACCCAGTCGTCAGGCTGCAGCTTGACACTGCTGGAGCCATTGAGCATTTCCTGATTCGCAGATCGTCCATACAGGGGGTGAAGGCTTAGGCCCGGGGGGGACTCGGGTTTGGCTTTCCAGTAACCGCCGTAGATGAAGAATGCCTGACGGCTATTGGGATTAAACCAGCTTTGCAGTGATGCCAGTTTTTCAATACCCGGAACCTCAGCTACCGGCAATGATTTTAACACTGGGGTGGCAATAAACGTGGCGGGCTCGTGATCTGCCAGCGTATCCAGATCAAAATCGGTCGGCTTCACCAATGCCGAACCGGCGGACAACTCCGTCGCCACCTGCGCGCCGGTGTAGCGCTGATACGTTGGACTGCCCGCTGCATTGAGCGTCAGACCCGACAGAGAGCGCTGCAGCTGTCTTTCGGCGGTGGTAACAAAATTCTGATAGACCTTCTGCACCGAAGAAAAAGCGGCTTCCGGGCCGCCCAGTAATCGGGGATTTTTTGACACGTGCGGGTCATAGCCCATAAAGCCACTGAATTGCAGAAACGGTTCCCGTTCGATAATGTCCAGTGCCACTGCCAGTTGCTCTTCATCTTTAATGCCGCCGCGGTGCAATCCGACATCCAGTTCTAGGTTAATCAACATCAGTTCACGCCGTTGTCGTGCCAGGTCGGCGTACTGAATCAGTCTTGCCGGTGCGTCCACTAGCCATTGCAGCTGATGACGGGCATCAAACTGCGTTGTTTTGTGCTGCTGGTAAAAGCGTGCTGCGGCGGCAACAGGCATTGGTTTGCCCAGTAGTACATCCGTATTCGGCAACTCGTTAGTAATGAGGTTAAGAAAGGGTTGGTGAAAAACCATCAGCCGCTGCGTATCGGTATGTGACATCACTGTTTCTAACAGTGGTAGCGAGGGAAGCGACTTTGCGACCACGCGATAGTCGTAACGACCTGCCAGATGTTGATGTAGGATATTGGCGTTGGCCAGCAACTTCTGTTTGTCGATGATCAGCGTCGGTCGCGCGAGTCCGGCGTTGTCCAGAGCGGTACTAAGGGTCTGGAAATAGGCACTGTGTACGCCACCATTATCGCTATTTTTAGCGCGTAAGCCCCATAGCATACCAGCGCCGCCGACGGCGGCAGCAAGCAGCAGTTGGCGACGCCTCATGTCGCTCCGCTAAATAGAGATGCCAGATAAGGGTTAAGAAATTTAGCGCCGGGGTCCAGCTGATGACGTACTTCAAGGAACTCCTCCCAGCGCGGGTACATCTGTGCAAACTCATCTCGCGTTACACTATTGAGCTTGCCCCAGTGGGGTCGGCCGCCATATTTTCTAAAGATCGGTTCGACGGCGCTGAACAAGGGTCGGTAATCTTCTTCGTAAAAGCGATGAACGGCAATTGACATGCTGTCGCGCTGGTAAAAAGGGCTTAGCCAAACGTCATCGCCCTTTACGTAGCGTACCTCAAGCGGAAAGAACACCGCCTTGTGGTCTTGTTCCAATACCTGCCGCACCTCGCGCAAGGCAGCCAGCCCCTGTTCGCGAGGAAGGTGATACTCCATTTCGTTAAAGCGCACATTGCGTTCACTGGCGTAGTTGAGCCACGAGGCTTCCACAACGATTTCCCTATCCATCGTTGCGGCAATGGCCTTGATGGGCAGGCCGCGCAGGGTATCGGACCAAGACAGATAATCGCGAATCAATTTTAGGTCCTGCACTGACTCATTGCCGTCGCTCACTGGGGTAGAGAATTTGTCCTCTTCGGTGATGTCGTGAGTGGACAGGAAGCAGCGTTCGGAAAACGGAATGTAATAGAACTCAAAATTACGGTGCGTGTTGGCAAGTTGATCTGCTTGGGCAAGAGTGTCTTCCCAATCTAGGATCCAGGACTCGCGTCGCGACCGGTAGGGCTGGGTATTTTGCATCTGGATTTTGGTGACAATCCCCAATGCGCCAAGAGACAAGCGGGCCGCTTGAAACACCTCTGGATTATTATCAGCATCACACTGTATTAGTTCGCCGGTAGCGGTCACCATTTCCAGCCCGGTGACAAAGCTCGGCAATCCCCCGATGTTTGCGCCGGTACCGTGGGTGCCTGTTGCGATGGCACCGGCAATCACCTGCTCATCGATATCTGGCATGTTGATCAATGCCTGACCCACTTCATGCAGTGGCGCGCCCATGGCAGACATTTGAGTGCCCGCCAGAAACGTGGCTCGCAGCTGATCCGGATCGTGAGAGACCAGTCCGTTGAGCCTGGCGAGGGACACAATTTGTCCTTTGGTAGGCACCAAGGGGCTAAAAGAATGCCCGGCTCCGACCGGACGAATTGGCCCCAGACTCTCTGCCAACAGCTGCTGCAGCTCAGGCACTGAAGCGGGTGCGAGGCGCGCGCTGGGGATACAGGATTGCGATCCCGACCAGTTCTTCCAACCAATAACGCGGGCCGCTGCAGATTGGCTTAATAGCCCTCCACCGAGATTGGCAGCGCTTAAGGCTACGAGATATTTCAGTAGCTGACGCCTGTTTGGCATAGCTAACCGCCGCTCATGAAGGATATCAGGTTAGTGAAGTCCTCTTCATTGCAATCGAAACACATGCCCATAGGGGGCATGCCCTTAAAGCCGCCGATGGTATGTTCCAGCAGCACGGGAGTGCCCTTTTGCAGACGTGGGGCCCAAGCCTGCAGGTCGCCAGTCTTTGGCGCCCAGCCTGCGCCTTGCGCATGACAACTGCGACAAGAGCGATTGTATAGTTCTGCGACGCGGGCATCGGCGGGGGTAGTTGGTCCTGACGGCTGCCTCATGGGTTCACTTTCGCCGGAACAGGCAAAGAGCAAACTCAGGAATATAAGCAATAGAGGTGTGCGAATATCGAGCATAAAAATCCAGATCTAAAATCAGTAGCCAGTATACGTAATAATTGTCAGCGATGGCAGTGGCCGGTTTCGCCTGTCACCCGCTGATTGCGGCCGCAGCGTGGCAACCCCTCACAAGGTCTTGAGAAAAGTAACGAGGGCTAACCGGTCTGCAGCAGAGTGAGTGCTGCATAAGCTTGCTTCGATACCTCAGCCTCGCCGCCATGCCAAAGGATGGCCTTGTCAAGGGTGCGGGCTCGCCCATCGTGCAGATAGGCCTCACCCCCACTTACAGCGGTGGTAAGACCAATGCCCCACAGAGGCGCGGTACGCCACTCGCGACCGCTGGCATGGGGCTCCTCCAGAGTGGAGTCCAGGCTCGGACCCATGTCATACAGCAACAAATCAGTGTAGGGGTGAATGGTCTGATCTCTGAGTTCCGCATGGGGATGATACGCAGTGGTGCGAAACGTATCGACATGGCAGTCGAGGCACCTCGCCGCATTGAACAGTGCTTCCCCGCGCAATGCGAGTGATGACCCCATTGTTATGGTACTCCGCCACGGTGTTGATGCCGCGATAGAAAAAGCGTAGCTCTGCCTTGTTCGGATTCAGCTTCCACTGCGTGGTGACATTGAAGGTAATCGTATTTCCTCCTCGGCCAATGGTGCCAACAATCTCGACAGCTGCCGTGCGATGCTCCCAGTAGAACGACAGATAGTGGTCATAGCTATGAAATTCGTCTTCACGCGCATGCCTATCGCGCGCCCGGTCGGCAAAGCGGGTAATCAAGGCGGATGCGGTGGATATCTGCTGAGCGGGCTCCAAATTCGTCGTCGCATCATACAGATCTGTAATCGGCGGAACAGCTGAGGAAAATTCGGTGAAGTATGCGACCAGAGGTGGCGCGGTATTACCCCAAAAACCTTGCACAGTCTTTGCAGGCACTGAAAAACTGCAATACTGGGTTTGCGGATGCGCGTGCTGACAGTTTTCCCAGCCTTCGAACTCCCATCCCGGTCGCGGCCATGCATGCCAGAATAACAATAGCAAGTAGTCGCGTTGTGTCTCCTGGTTTGGCAGCCTCGAGTAGCCATCCGCGTGGCATAGACTTAAATGTAAGAGGTATCTATAGGACATGCACAGTCATGGATCGTTCCCCAAATAGTCTCGAACCTCAATCGATCGAGAATAAATTGCGCGGCGGCAGCACGCTCTAGCTCAGCCTGTGAGCCATCTCATTCTCCATGTCATTAAACGCACTAGTCGTGTCTTGTTCCGACTTCGTCAACAAGCTGACGCTAACAATTGCGATAACCCCAGCGAAAAATCCAGGCACTATTTCATAGATGTAATCACTGGGTGTTTGATTGTTGATAGTGAAGCCGCCGTAGATCCAAAGTAGTACGGCACTGGCGCCCACTACGATTCCGGCTAATGCGCCCTGCCTGGTCATTCTTGCCCAGAACAGACTCAATAACACCACCGGGCCAAATGCTGCGCCGAATCCGGCCCATGCGTTACTGACTAAGGATAGAATACTGCTGTCTCTATCATGCGCTAAAAATATGGCAAGCAAAGCGACTGCAACAATACAGAAGCGGCCAACGAGCACTAACTCGGTGTCATTGGCTTTTCTGCGTAAGAAAGTGTGGTAGATGTCTTCAGTGAGAGAACAGGATGTGACTAACAGTTGGGACGAAATGGTGCTCATGATTGCGGCGAGAATCGCAGCTAATAAAAAACCACTTACAAGGGGGTCAAATAAAGTGTTCGATAAGAATATAAATATGGTTTCGGGGTCACTAAGATTGCCGCCGATGGATTTAATATAGGCCGCACCGACCAGCCCGACGGCGATCGCTCCCGTCAAAGAGATAATCATCCAGCTCATACCAATGCGTCGGGCAATTTTTATCTCTCGAACAGACCGTATTGCCATAAAACGAACAATAATATGGGGCTGTCCAAAGTAACCCAAGCCCCAGCTAGCGGCGGAAAGTATTCCCAATAGAGAGCCACCGCCTAGCGTCAGCATCGCAGGGCTTAGTTCCATTAAATAATGCTCTGTCTGCGCAACACTGCCTATCTGATTGAGGGTGACAATTGGAACCAAAATCAAGGCTAAAAACATGATGCAGCCTTGTACAAAATCAGTCGTACTGACCGCGAGGAAACCGCCAAATGTAGAATAGGCTACGACCACACCGGCCGTGATGAAAAGGCCTAGTTCGTAGTTTAAGCCAAATGATGACTCGAATAATTTTCCGCCAGCGACGACGCCCGAGGTCGTATATATGGCGAAAAAAATAATGATAACGACAGAGCTTAGTATCCTAATCAGATGCCCTCTGTCATCAAACCGGCGCTCGAAATATTCTGGAATCGTAACGGCATCGTCGAGGAGCTCGGTAAACACCCGTAGCCTTGGCGCAACCAGTAAATAATTGAGGTAGGCGCCAAGCGTCAGCCCCAATGCTATCCATGCACTACTGAGCCCTGAAACATACATTGCTCCGGGTAAACCCAGTAACATCCAACCGCTCATGTCTGACGCTCCCGCTGATAGTGCGGTCACCGCTGGGCTTAAATTACGCCCACCCAGCATGAAGCCAGTCACATCCCCTTTTGTTGCAAAGTAAGAGTAAATGCCAATAGAAAACATGGCGATAAAGTATATTGCGAGCGAGAGATAGGCGCCAGATTGCATTTCTTATCCTGAGGTTAATGAACAGTTTCATCCTAGCACTCTCTTGCTGCTAGTGTTCATGGTTACCTGGTAAAAAATTGTCTGGCGCCCTGCAAAAGAGGGTTAGAAAAAAGCCCGCACACCGAAGATGACGTTAAGACCAATCTGAGGCGCCTCATCTTTAAGGTACGAAGTACTGTTGCGGATATCTTCGTTCAACAAGTTCTGACCTTTCACGTACACTTGCCAATCGAACTGGTTATCACCAGAACCGGTAAAGACGACCTCTGCATTTAACAGATCATAGCCTGGCGTCGGTGTTTCGTAGGGAGCGACATTATCTTGATCATAGGCATGTATCCACAGCACATTAGCCGACCAATTTTGAAGATCCCAGTCCAGCCCCAGCGCTAAACGTTTTGGCGGCTGACGGGGCACGTCGTTGTTATCGTTAAGTTCACCGTCCACGATATCGCCGAAGCTAAACACCTGCCAGTGACCAGAGCGATTTTCCTCGAAGTCATACCGCACTTCCACCTCGCCACCAATGAATTCAGCATCCTGCTGCAACCAGAACCGAACCGGCAACCCATCGGCCTCAAGATCTGAGGCCCGCTGGTATATATAGTTATCGAACTGATCATAGAAGACAGTAGCACTTCCGGTGAAGCGACCAAACGCCACTCGAGCGCCGCCCTCAACATGCATATTCGACTCCTTGCCGAGAGAAACATCACCCACCTCGAATACCTGCGTCGCAATATGCGGTCCATTGGCATAGAGCTCTTCTACGCCCGGTGCCCGCTCAGCGAAGGATACCGTGCCGGTCAGGTCAACCGTGTCACTGACGTTCCACACTGTTCCAGCGGAAACGCTGAATGGCTGGAAGTCAGAGTCAGAGGAAGGACCTGTTGGACCCTCTTCTTCGACCAGAGTGTTAGGCACCTTGATTTTCACGTCCTCATAACGCAAACCCAGATCAACCTGCCAGTGGCCAAAGTCGCCGCGCTCAATCCAGAAAAACGCACTCGTTTTGGTATTGGTATTCGGTATAAAAGCCTCAGCACCGACAGCAGAAAAATCAAGATCGGTGTACTGCAGCCCAAAGGCACCCTCCCAAGCACCAAAGACATTGTGCTTCAGTTCAGCACGCGTATTGGTGCTGTCGCTTTCAAATACGGTGCCAACCTCAGCGCCTTCGAACTCGGTGTGCTTGTAGCTAGTATCAACAAATCGCACCTTGAACTGTTGGAAACCAGGAAATGGGTTACTGCCCGCCAATTCGGCCTCAGTGCGCTCAGTGCGAAGGCGGATAGTCACGGGGCCTTCTTCCTCTTCCTCATGCTCTCCTTCACCTTGTTCCTCACCATGCTCTTCATCATGCTCTTCTTCATGACCTTCTTCATGCCCGTGTGCATGGCCAGCACCGGGAATACCATAGTCGGATTTGTATTCATTATAAGCAACACCGACGCGCCACTCCTCACCGATCCAACTCAAGCCGATAGTGCCACCCTGATTATCTAAGAAGCTATTTTCCAGCTTTCCGTTATCATCGGATTCGTCACCGTGCTCTTCTTCTCCCTCGTGCTCACCCTCGTCATGGCCTTCCTCTTCATGCTCATCCTCATCTTCATCTTCAGGATATAGAGACGCTCTTCCGGGAATCTCATAGTCATCGGTGCGACGGTGAAACCCATCAAGATGCAATGCAAAAGCGCCTTGACCCAGGTCTAGGCGTCCAGCGGCAAATTCTTCGTTAGCGGCTGTATTACCTTGGGCGATAGCGCGTCCACTGTAGCCGTTTTCGGGAATAGCCTGCGGGATAGAGGCCGTTACCATATTGACGACACCACCGATTGCACCTGACCCGAATAATAACGTTGCGGGTCCGCGTAGGACTTCGATCTGATCTGCTAGGAAGGGTTCTACTGAGACCGCGTGATCCTGGCTTATGGAAGAGGCATCACTGACTGACAGGCTGTTGTTGAGGACACCGACGCGGGAGCCCTGCAATCCTCGAATCACCGGCCGACCGACATTTTCTCCAAAACTCGCGTTGGATAGGCCGGGCATGCGCGCCAGCGTTTCCCCCAGTGAACTTGCCAGTTGCTGACGCAGAGCCTCTCCCTGCAGCACGGTGGCCGACTGAGACAAATCGTCGGCCGCGCGATTCAGGGGGTTGGCTGTGACCAGGACTTCTTCTAAGCTTTCGTGGTTGTGCGACGCTAACGCGCCTGCCGTATCCTGCGCGACGCTATGGCTTGCACACAGGTGTCCAAAAAGCGCCATCGCGGCGCTGTATCGTATTGAAATAGACATACTTTGATTCTCTCATATTGATCACGCACCACAGGGAGTCGTGACAAAACCTAAGGTTAGAACAGTTGGGTTTTTAGGTGTTTCAAAGAGAAGCAGGCGGGGCCCGTGTGAGATAGTAATTGTGGTGGAAAATCAGTACGGCGGCGACTGGCTGGGTCAGGCAAACCGAACAGGCTGCGGAAAACTGCGGCAAATCAGAATGTGCGTCCACGGCAGCAACGAGGCTGTTGCTGATTAGGCAGACTGAGCAAAGATGAGAATCGAGCGAGTGGCTGGCGGTCTGCTCGTGTGCGTTAGCAATGCCCTGCGACCCTAACAGCAGCAGTAATAATACTAAACGAAGATTACGACTTAACAAGTCTGCAAACACTTTCACTTGTTATTTTAAACATGACTTAAGTAATAGTGCAAGAAAATACGTGGCTGCGTCGTTCAAATTGCGTGCTGAATGAACGCGCAAAAACGCGCAAAAACGCGCACATGGTTTTCTATCATAAGGCGACGGTCAGATAAGCTTCACTAAACTTTAAGTAGATTTTTGGGTTTGCGTAATCCGTTTCACGACCACAGCGATACCCAATCGTACGTAATGGCCGAGCCATTGTTGTCAGCCGGCAGGTCTAACAGTGGCCCTTTTTACGGGTTGACTTAAGTCTGGGGTTCATCCGTATGCTCTGTTTTCGCCTGTTCTCCTTCTGATTCTGGCTCGTCTAGAAGTGGTATTTGGCTAGGTTCAATAACGGGGTCACCGCGTTCAGTAAGTGCTGACGCCATGACTTCACCGCGCAGCTCAATATCTTTGGAACTTAATTCAAACAGCGTGTTAATGGCGTCGTCTTCATGCTGGGTGCGCATTACCGAGCGAGGAATTGATCCATCCACCCAAGCTTTGGATTTCCCCCAGTAGTGTCCGAGCTGGTTTCGAACAACAAATATGTCAGTCATGGCAGTGGTTTGTCCTCAAAAAATCCGAACATCAGTGTAAGCACTTAAAAGCGATGTTGCTAGTTTTGGTGTTATCCCAAAAGGAGGTCTTTAGCCTGGTTGATTTGTGCTGCAAGGTAGTCGTTACCACCACGGTCAGGGTGCAATTTTTGGATCAGTTTACGGTGGGCGGTGACAATGTCGTCTTTGGTGGCATCATCACTCAGACCCAGCATGGCGAGTGCTTCGCTGCGTACCATGGCGTTGCTACTTTCCGGGTTCGACTGCTGTTGTCCTGCAGAGAAACTTTCGCCCGGGAAATGCTGTTGTAAATAGCTGTCTAGTAATTGGAGTGAGTCTGCGTCTTCGCTACTGCAGTACGCGAAAAATTGCTCAAGCTGATGCCGATCTAGGTTTGTCAGGCGCCAGCCTTTAAAGGTGCCTTTGAGGATTTCTCCCTGCAATGCGCCGCTATCGTGATCCATATCCATGCGCAATAGCGCGGTCTCGACGGTAGAATTTTGTCCTGCCGCAGGCGTACTCTTATTGCGCAGATGCGCCAGCATTGGAAATAGCCGTGATAGTAGTGGCAGTCCCTGCCGCGCTGCGACTAGCAGGCCAGCGAAGGCGGCGCCAATCCAGTTCATGCGGCCGGTTGCTGCCAGAAATAGTGTTGTAACCAGAGCGATTCCCAGCCCCAGCTTGATGTATTCTGCACGGCGCTTGTGCGGAGGCATCGCTTGCGCTCGACGCAGAAGGATGTAGACGACGGCAATAATGGCTAGCAGCAATATTAGTCGGGGCACATTTTCTCTCGAGAGTTTAGATCTTGGAGCAGCAGTTGAACTGCTCTGATTTATAGGGGAAAACCCCAAAATGGGTATGTTCGGACTGCATTTTGTGTTTCTTAGTGTAAATCTGGCCTTGGTAGTGGTGCTCCGCGGAGAGGTGGAATAAACGTTAGTCCCCGCATTATAACCAAAAACGGAGTAGGTGTAATGGGCACTCCTAACTCTGCCGGAGCGCGTTGTTAAGGCGATGTCAATGTGAGGTCGCGATGGCTGAGACTGAACCGATAGTAGTGCGAGCTTGCTTGCATAAGAAAAATAACATCTAGACGGAATCTGTGACTCTGATAAGTATTCGCTGCCTCTTCTAACCATGGCGTTGATTTTTCGGTTCCCTCAATTTACCGATGACCAGGCCAAGGCTGCTTGTGATGGTGGCGAACGCTCCGATTCCAACCGCCATGAGTCCGAAGGAAACGATGCGGCCGGCCGCAGTGACTGGCGTAGCGTCGCCGTGTCGGACGGTCGATATGGCGACGACCGCCCAACACAGAATTCCTTCCGGGGCGTCGAGAGTGACTTTTCCGCGATGGCTAACGGCAGGTAAGGCCTTGTCTCGGCCCAGAGTGCGCCGATACAACTGCCGACAAAAATGACGACGCTGAAGAGTAGGCCGCATTTCGTGACTTGCGGAGGGTATACCGCTTAGCTCGAGTAACGCGAGCGCGAACGCGACGATGACAAGAGAGGCCAACAGGAGATCTGAAAGGGATACAGTGGGCAGGCTCTCTAAAGCAAACGCGTGTCACCGCTAAAAATCAATGAATAACTGAGCCTATATCCTTATACCTTCAACGGCATAACGGAATGATTGGCTATTTCATGGTCGCTCCCTGAATCTGGGTTGTTATGTTATGGTGCTGTCGGATTTTCAATTTGGATACAATGATATGGATAATGTTATTACTACTGCTTCAGGTTTGAAGTATGAAATTCTGGAGAGCGGCACCGGGGCAACTCCTGGACCCACCGATACTGTGAGCGCGCACTATCATGGAACATTCGAGGATGGAAGAGTCTTCGATAGTTCTGTTGAGCGTGGCCAGCCCATTGATTTACCTGTGAACGGTGTTATTGCTGGATGGACTGAAGCGTTACAGATGATGAAGGAAGGTGACAAATGGCGACTTATTGTCAGTCCCGAGCTTGGCTACGGAGCCAGTGGCTCTGGACCAATTCCGGGCGATACAACACTGGTATTTGAAGTGGAGTTGATTGCTGTCCGCTAGACAGGGTTTAAACTAACCTCTGAGAGGAACTGAAGTTGCCTCATGGGGGAGTGGATTGTTTGGTATCAAGGTGGTTGATACTGTGCAGCGCTGCTGGTAGCTGGGAGTCACTGTCAGATGACATGTTCCGGAATGATCATGCTCGGTACCAGCGATGCGCTTAAGTGAATCGGCGTGCTGCCGACCTGCGCTTTCCATAGGCCCGAGCCCAGGGATTAGCGGTGATGCCGTGACCAACGATGCTGAGAATAACAGTGCACACGACCGTCATGGCGAGGGAGCCGCTATCTGGTAACTCGCTGTTCACCACCATGACGGCAAACACAATACTCGCCAGCCCTCGTGGCCCAAACCAGCCGATAAACAGTTTTCCTTCGGTATCGATACCACTGCCTGCCAAGCATAGGAACACCGGCAACATGCGAATGACTGTGAGGCTCATAAACGAGTAAAGCAGGATAGTCCAGCTGAAGTTGCCCAGCGCCTGCCACACTACCGCAGAGCCGAAAATAACCCACGTAATCAGCGCAAGCGTATCGCCCGCCCCCTCTGAAGCGAGTAGGTATTCCTCTTTCACTGCTATGGAAAGATGCTTGTCCATAAATGCCATCAGGAGACCGCCGCTGAAGGCTGCGATGAAGCCACTGCCTCCGAGTTGCTGGGCGACAGCAAAGCAACTCAATGCAAGCGCAAAAATCGGTATCTGTGTCCAAGTTTTGGTCAGCCATTGCCTGTGTCTGGCAAACTTCAAAAGGCGGACTGCAATAAAAGTTAGTACCAATCCGACGATGAGACCGATGCCAATTTGCTCAACGACCAGTTTTGCTGCCAGCGGAAGTGGCGTTATATCACCTGTCATGTCCAGAGCCAGTGCTAGAAAAAGTAGTAAGACCGGCACACAGATACCGTCATTAAGGCCGCTTTCCACGTTGAGGCTCTGGCGGATTTCATCGGGAACGGCTTCGTTGGTGATGACGGCTTTGCCTAAAGCTGCATCGGTTGGAGCGAGCATGGTTGCTAAAAGTGCAATCGCGAATAAAGACGGATGATCAATGAGCACAGTTCCAACCGCGAAGCCCAGCGCAATAGTGAGTGGCAACCCAATTAATAGTAGCCTTGCCGGTACTCCAGTGGTGTTCTTTAGCACCCTGACATCTGCGCCGGCTGCATCCGTGAACAGCACCATGGCGAGTGTCACTTCAGCGAGACTACGAATGAGTTCCCGGTCTGCGTCCCAATCGAGCAGGGCAAAACCCGCGGGACCGATCAGTATCCCGAAGCAGGTAAATACAATGGGGCCGCTGATCCTGCTGCGCTCAACCGCGCCGGCCACCGAACTGTAGACCATTATGAACAGAGCAAGTACTGCGATAGTTTCATACATGTTTACTAGGCAACTCCCTTTCAGCTAGCGATCGCGCTCACGCCTTGTCGCGTCAGCTGGCATATCGCCCAAATGTCCAATGGGGCTTTAGGCTGTCTTGCCGCCCCTTATGACTCAAAGCAGCTGGCCGCTCGAGTGATCCCGGCGCCGATATTGCCAGTGCAAATACGCCGATACAAGCCTTTCGAGTGGCGGATAATGTGATTGTTGTCTATTAGGCGAAGGTTCTTAATCTTGGCTCGGGACAGGGCTATTGATGTCTGCTCTTTTATCTTGGATACACGTTAGAGTACAACATACCACAGGACGGAACGGGACAGGACAGGACAGGACAGGACAGACTCGTAGTTCATAATGTTGATGTAAAAGGGCTTTGAGACACTGCTAAATGACTTTTAGGGTTTCAGCTGCTGGAGCAATAGTTTGGCACTGTCACTGCCATGTGCTTCAAGTGCCGTGCGTCCGCCGGTGGCAAAACTAGCCACGGCACCCAGCAAGCCTGCAAGTAAATCGGCGCTGTTGCTGTCGAAACGGGCGTAGGCGCCGCCGCTAAGCTTAGCCATGGTGCGAAGGGTTTGCTCTACCTGACGATCGCTGCCTTCCTGAAAAAGGAACAGAGGCAGTTTCAGGATCCCGCACTGGCCAGCCAGGTCGCACAGATTGTCAGGGTTTTCCTCCATCGCATCGCCGATGAACACTAGAGCGCGCACCGCTGCCTTACGGTGTTCACTAACGGCATGGTTCAGCAGTCGCGCGATCTGGGTCCGGCCGCCTTCGCACTGAACTAGGCCCATTAATCTTGCGAGTTCGGCGCTGTCTGTTAACCAGCGACTGGCGCGGAACTCACCAAAGCCCCGGAAATAGCAGAGCTGTACGGCGAGTGTTGTGACCTTACCGCTGACGTGAAACATTTCTTGCTGTAATTGGCGGGCGCGATTCCAAGTGGGCTGGCGGCTGGCGGTGGCGTCAACGGCAAACAGCAATCGCGGTTGTTTGTCGACGAACTGGGTGATGGCTCGGCTTTTTTGCAGGAACTGCGAGATTTCTTGCGAAGAGGACCGGCGAGCAGGTGGTTTAGTCATAGTAATGTCATAGCCTGTTTCGAATGTGCACAATAGCGATTGACGAGTGAAAGGTGGCTAACAAAACTGAAAGCAAGATGTTCCCAGCGCCTGAACCGGAAATAACTTCTCTGCTGTGGGAAAGGCGCTGTGGCTCTCGACATTTTACCTTATCAAAAGGCATAGACCAACACCATGCGGCCGCGCCTGCCAGAGGGCGCAGCGCTCAGATGCCGCAAGCATCTTGGTGGTCATCGCCGCGCTGTGCGCCTAAGAGTTTCAACGCGGCTAGAGTAGCTACATGGGTAAGGGTCACGACCTGAGGGCAGCCGCCACTTCCGTTGGGAGTCTGCTACCAAATCAGTGGGCAGCTACCCCCACGACATGCCGTTTATACGCCCTATACTTGTTGATGGCTTGGTTCGCGAACGGCTGTGTAAAGAATGTCGCACTCCGTTTAGCTGTAAATTATCCTGTGAAGTCTCTTAGCATCTTTTTGATTTCCATGACGTGCAGCTCTTCTTGGCCGATCATTGTGCGTGCGTACTCTTCTAGATAGACACTGCGGTCAGTAACGATGGCTAGCAGGTCAGCATAAAGCGTTAATGCATGACGCTCATGCTCTAAGCTTTCTGTGAGCACATCGCGCATGGTGTGTTTGCCGCTTTCCTCAAGCGCGTCAATCGAGAGGCTTGGGTGTCCTTCAAGACCTGTAAGAATTTCACCCGCTTGTTGTGCATGTGCGAGAGATTCAGCGGCTTGGGCTTGCATGAAGTCTACAATGGGCAAGCGATAAGGGCCGGTGACCATCAGCGCGTAGTGTGTGTAACGAACCACGCCGGCCAGTTCGGCCTTCATGATTTTATTAAGCTTATCGCATGCGTCTTGAATATCTAATTCTTTCATAACTTTATTCCTGTCATAGCGTGGGAGCATTGTAGGTCAATCGTTCAGTCGTTGTTAATGTTGTTTGTGTATTTTTTATCTCAAAATGGGCGTGAAAATGCTTTTTAAAGCGAGAGAGCAAAGCGCCGACATCTTTCAGATGTTGGGGCGTTTTAACCCCCTGTGCTTGACGCTATAAGGGCTGAGGCCATCACCCATTGTCAGGGCGCCAAAAGGTTGGCCGCTAGTGAGTATCCGAAACTTTCGCAAAGGCTGCGTATGCTTGCTCGGACACCACAGTACACAGAGGCTCCTTTGGGACTGTTTTGCAAGGAGACGCCGCTACCCCTAGCGTTTTAGTTTGGCAATGACGAAACAAGCATAAACTAACCTTTCTTGCTATCTGTGATGCTCGTATGGCGAAGGATACTGCGAGAGGGCTGAGAGGCGTGTGCACGCTCATGTGTCTCAGTGGGACAAAATTTAGCACCCCAGAGGCATCGAGCCGTGCATGGCATTGATACTGATATTGATCTAACGGGTTTTAACAGTGTGCAGTCCAAACCACGAGGCTTCAGTCTTTGGAAGTAGGATCTAGTTTGCTTATCTGCTCTAGTTTGTCCAGGTCGTGACAGCGCTTGGCCAGCTCAGCGATAACCTCCGATAGCTCATCACCGCTGAGCCCATCGGTGGACGACGTCTCTGCCAGTTGCCAGAGTTTCCGGCTGGATAGCTGCTCGGCATTAATTTTATGTGTATTCATGGTTCCTTACCGTTCTATGTACTGTCTCGTGCTCAAAATGCCCGGGACACCCCTGAAGTATTGGACAACCGGGGGTGATCGTAGTGCGTATTTATGGCAATGTCGGTAAAATCTTAGTTATGATCTTTCCAATTGACCCAATATCTTACACTGAGGGAGCCTTAAAAGGAAAGGGGGCCGCTCGTTCAAAGTTGGGCCCGTCCAACACTGGAGGTTCTCCGGCACTCCAATGTGGCAGGTGGAATTTCGCGATGTGCCGGATACCTGGAGGCTCAATAAAGGGCACCTGGCAATCCTCCATGGTGATCAACTGTACCTGCATCTCGTCGGCGTCGAAGCTGGCTAGGCCATAGCCATTGGCAGTTGTATCTACATATTGCAGGCCGGGATTGGCGCTATTGGGGCCCAGCCAGTCGGTCAGCGTATCGAACCCGGTTTTGCCATATGCGAAGGCGGCAAGCACGCCTGATAGCATGGAGACGTTCCACACAGGCTCTGTTCCGTTCTCTGTCTCGCGATAGACCAACGGACCAAAGCCGGCGTGATCCTCTTTTGCCACGGCAATTAAGTCCTCAAAAAGTGGCGAGGAACTGATGCCGGCGACGTTGAAATCCACAGCGACTGCGGGCGCATCTGCCGCTGTGGTCGATTGGCGAATAGTCCCAGCCCCTTGCATGTGGTGATCGCCTGATAGCGATACTAGTCCGGACAAATTTTCATCCTCGAGATAACGCATCAACACGCTCAACTCAAAAGGATAGCCTGCCCAGCCGTCAATATTGAAAACGCTATCGTGATACCCGGCAAAGGGGAGGGTAGACATGTCTAATCGCATAGGCAGTAGAGGCATGGCGTTGCCCCAAAGTTTCCATGGGGCAGTGGAGGTCTTGATGGCCTCCAAAAACCAGTCCCGTTGTTCAAGCCCCAGCATGCTGCCGGGGGCACGGTGCTGTGCCGGATTGGGGACCGTGCCATCCCCGAAGGGAAGCGTCTTGGGCGGGTTGCCCTCATTATAAGCACTGCCGGCATCGGCAATGGAGACTAATTCGACAGGATCCAGTGGCAGTTCCATTGACGCCGAAAGGCCGTGCGGAAGGCAGGGCGCGCTGCGATAGCTGCGGGTATCGGTAAGTACTATGTCGACGTATTTGCCCCAGCTTAGTTTTCGGTAGATGCGCAAGCTATTAAGAGCGGCCTGATTCTGGATGGCCTCATCTTTCCCCAATACCTGTGGTTCAAAATCGTGGGCAGGCTGTGTTTTAAGTTCATTCAACACAGCCGGAATAAATTCGAACCAGGCTTGGTTGGCATCCATTTTTCGCTGCGCCTGAAGGACGGGCGCGTCATCATAAGTTGAAAAGCCTTGGAAGTTGTCATTGGCAAACTCATGGTCGTCCCAGATGCAGATAAATGGCCAGTTTGCGCGCGCTTCCTGTAAGTGAGGATCACTCAAGTAGGTCTTATAGAGGTGACGGTAGTCAGCGAGTGAAACGGCATATCGATTTTTGTCTGTGGTGACACCATTTGGAAATGGCGGTACTATCCTAGACAGTGCAGTACCGTTCAAGCGCTCCTTCCAGCAACGCTCGTAAATGAAATCTCCTAGGTGCAAAACAAACTGCAGCTGGTCAGCGGTGTCAGCGGCACGATCCTCTTTCAGCATGCGCGCCCAGCTGCCGTAGTAGCCCTGTTCAAAACTCTGGCAGCTAACGAAGGCCAGATTTACCTTACTTGGCTGTCCCTGCGCAGGCGCGGTGCGAGTGCGCCCAGTGCGAGACAAGGATTTGTCGGCACCAATAAAACGGTAGTAGTAGTGCGTGTCCGGTGCGAGTCCGTCGATATAAGTGCGCACTGTGTAGTCGCTGTCGGCATCAGTCTGGATGTTTTCTTGCAGCAGAAGCGCGGAAAAATCGCGGTTGGAACTGACCTGCAACAACAGGTGCACCGGGGCATTGGTCTCTGCTGCGGGAACCGCCCGGGTCCACAACATAATCCCGTCGGGTTGAGGGTCGCCCGACGCAACGCCTTGTGGAAACTCCAGCATCGGAGCATCCGACGGCAGTTGTGCCGATACCGCCGCACCCGGGGCAAGGGTTAAAAAAAATGTGCTGCTAGAGAGTAGCCCCAACATATTTCTGCGCGTAATCGGCATTACAATCGGTTCTTTTAATCGGAAAACCGCTACTTTACATTATTTATCGCTATACTTGGAACCCATGAAACTTTTCGATATTCGCAGGAAACACCGCATGCCAACGCCGGAAACAGCACTTCCCGGTCGGGCCGAAGCAATGCCCGTCCCACAAGCCCACTATGTTAACGGTAATCCACTGCGGGGCCCGTTTCCCGCGCACTTGCAACAGATAGTGTTTGGCATGGGCTGTTTTTGGGGTGCAGAGCGCATATTCTGGCCGTTGGAGGGGGTGTTTTCTACGGCTGTCGGCTACGCGGCAGGCTTGACACCCAATCCCACGTATCAGGAGGTCTGCAGCGGACGCACCGGGCATAACGAAGTCGTGTTGGTGGTCTTCGATCCCACACAGGTGAGCGTGGAAAAATTGCTCAAGACGTTCTGGGAAGGGCACAACCCCACGCAGGGCATGCGTCAGGGTAACGATATGGGCACTCAGTATCGCTCTGGTATTTATATTTCCGATGACGCCCAGAAATCGTTGGCTGCCGCGTCCCAAGAATCTTTTCAGCAGGCGCTGGACGCAGCGGGGTACGGGGCTATCACCACCGAGATCGAGTCGATCCCAGAATTTTATTACGCCGAGGACTATCATCAGCAGTATCTGGCCAAGAACATCAATGGGTATTGTGGGTTGGGCGGCACCGGTGTGGCCTGTCCCGCAAGCTTGCCGATCGAGTAAATTGCCGATATTTCTTGTTTGTAAGCAGCGCTACTGCCGCGCATCCTTGATAAAGCCTCATAAAAAAAGCCCGGAATGATCTGACCATTCCGGGCTTTCATCTGTTCGTAAACCTACCAGTTATAGGCCGCTTCTATGCCGTAAGTGCGCGGCAGACTATACACCGTACCTGCAGTTGAAGTGACATCTACTAATGGCGTGCCACCCTGCACATATCTGTCATCTGTGAGGTTATCGCCGAAGCCTGTTACTCTCCAGTTCATGTCCGGTGAGTTCCAGGTCAGGCGAGCGGAGAGATTCTCCTGGTCCACTTTGTAAACACCAGAGAGACAACTGGACGCGTCAAAACAGTTCTGCAGATTGGTGCGGTAGGACCACGAAATCATCGGGATCACCGAGCCGTAGTTCGTCTCAAAGGTGTATTGTGCCGCTAGATAAAAAATACTGTCGGGAAGACGGGGCAGATCCTCGTCTGATCGATCGATTGGGCAATTATTTAGCAGTGTACCGCTAACGTCAATTTGGGTGCATCCTTCTGGCGCCGGCAATCCGTTCGAGCTACTGATTATTTCGTCGTCATATTTTTCTATGTCCCCATCGTTGAAGGTCACGTTGGCAGTGAGTTGTAGGTTATCAATAGGGAGTACAACGGCCTCAATTTCAATGCCCGCGATGTAGGAAGACTCAGCGTTAATGAGCGCGCCAGCGATACGACCCTCGGGGCTGATGCGTATTGTCGTTAACTGACGATCTGTATAGTCGGTATAAAATATCGCAGTATTGACGCGTAATTTACGCTCCCAGGCGTCCATCTTAAAACCGATCTCATAGTTCCAGACCTCTTCAGGATCCCAGTCCCCGATTAAGCCTGTGACAGTGTCGACCGTATCGGTAACACCGCCGGAGAGAAAGCCGTTGGCGACTGTAAAGTACGCGTTACCGAAATCCATAAAGCCGACACCGTCGAAGGTGCGCTGAATACTGGCCATCGGAGTGAGCTTGGTCTCGTCAATATCCCGCTTCTGATCAGCAAGGGGGTCAGGCAGACCCGTAACCGGGTCAATTGCCACTACGTAACCATGGTTCTTGTTGAATGTCTCGTAGCCACTGGGAAAGTCATAAAAAGTATTAAATAAGTTCACGGCATCTCCGGTTGTCGCCAGAGTACTGACATCCGGTACACGGAATGTGCGTGTTAGCTCGCGCTTTTCCCAGGTATAGCGTGCGCCGAGGGTCATGGTCCAGTATTCATCAAAATGCCAATCAGCCTGGCCAAAAGCAGAGGCCGAGTTGTTTTCGGCCTCTAATTTAGTCAGGTTGCTGAGGTAAAAATTGACATCTTGGCCGAGACCAAGTGGGTTAAAGAACAGAGTAGGCGAGGAAGCAGCGCCCTTGTCTGTTTTCTCTGTAAAACCGAACATGCCGACGACGTAATCCAGCTTGTCGTCAAAGGCGCTACCCAGTAACTGGAATTCCTGACTGTATGAGTCAGTATTGCGCTGTTCCGCTCCATTGCCCGCAAAATTGGTGCGCCCAAGCAGCGCGATACCAATCGCATCAAGCTCATTGACCTCACCGCCCTCGGTATTACGTATCGCCGAGATGCTCTTAAAGTTCATCGTGTCAGTGACTTCCCAGTCGACGGTTAGCGCTAGAGTATTGACCTCAGACTTATACTCATTGGGTTGCTCGTTGGCCATAATTTTGTCTATGCCGAGATTCTCATTTTCCGCGCACCAGTCTTCGATTGAAAGACCTGTGGAAGGTATGACGAGGGCTGCGTTTTGCAAATCTCCCTGCCAACCCGTGCCGGGTATGTCAGGAACCACGACGCAGTTCTGCCCGCGGGCTGCTTGATCGGTTTTGCCGTAGTTATAGTTTAAGTCCAGAATTAAATCGTCAGCGGCTAACCAGCGCAACTGTGCCTGCCCGCCGTAACGATTGACATCGTTGTACTCGCCCTCATAGAAAGCGTCATTACCCAGCGCCTGCTCAGGTAATCCGTCTGGGATGACGCTTTGTACATAACCGTCATTTTTGCTCTGATACAACGAAAAGCGCGACATTAACGTGTCGGCTATCAGCGGCACATTCACCGTGACTTTGCTGTCAATTTTGTTGTAGTTACCGAGACGCACTAATGCGTTGCCACCAAACTCTTCTTCGGGCCGATTCGTCGCATATAAAATCGCGCCGCCTGTTGTATTCTTACCGAACAGCGTGCCCTGAGGTCCACGCAACACTTGTACACTTTGCACGTCGACGTTATCGACAATGGCGCCATCGGTGCGAGACACATAGACACTATCGACATAAATACCCACGCCAGAATCATAGTTTACCCCAGTGTTACGAGCCCCGATGCCGCGGATAAATACACTGCCCGCTCCGGTCGTGCCGTTACCGGCGTACATATCGACGTTGGGAACGACTTTTGTGAGGTCTGAAATATTCGTCAGCCCCAGCTCTTCCAGGCTCTGACCGGTAAACGCAGACACTGCGACCGGTGTTTCCTGAAGCGATTCCTCGCGCTTTCGGGCGGTGACGACAACTTCTTCTAGCACCGCCTGAGCCAGGGCAACCGTAGGAATGAACCCCACGGAGGTTACCGCTAAAGCTGCGGACAGCTGTATTGCTAAGACACGTTTACGAATTATCATTGCGTTACCTATTACTTGTTATCGTTGGTCCGAAGTTATCATCCTAAAACATGCAAATCTAGGGGTACGGATACTTTCTTCAGCCCCTATTGGCCAAATAGGGCTCTGGTTCATCCTTTTGGGTGATGCGGAAGTGCGTTGGTGCCAAGCACACCGCCAGCGGGCCGACGCCTGTAAAACCTGTAACTTGCAAATATCAGACGGCTACGTCCAAAATAGTGGCTGCGCTATGACGCTTAGAATAGCCTGCCCAGTAGACTGGAAACTGCATTTTCGACACGCAGGATACGCGGGCCGAGAGACACGACTTTGCATCCCGCACGTTGAAGCTTGCCTACCTCATAAGGGATGAAGCCGCCTTCGGGCCCTATCACCAGCAATATTTCGCCGCTGATGTGTCGCGGGCATGGAGCATACTCTCCCGGGTGCGCTAGCAGGGCTTGTCTGCCTTTGATTATGCCGGGCAAGTCGTCCTCTACGAAAGGTTTGAAGGCCGTATGATGATGCACTAGGGGCACCTGTGTGTCCCGCGATTGCTCCAGCCCCAGCAATAGGTATTCCCGCACAGTGTCTGGTTTCAGTACGGGGCTTTGCCAGTAACTTTTTTCCACGCGGTAGCTGTTGATCAGGTGTAACTCGGATACACCCAATTCAGCAATGGTACGCAGGATGCGCCGCAGCATTTTAGGGCGCGGCAGGGCCAGCACTAGTCTCAGAGGCAATTTTTTTGGCGGTGACTGGTCGAGTGAAATAGACAGGCTAGCGAGCGTATCGTTAATTTCGAGAATTTTGCCTGTACCTATTAAACCATTAATTTCACCGACACGCAGGATATCGCCACTGTTGGCGCGGTGTACCTCTCGCAGGTGCTGCAGGCGGCGCCCGCGCAGAGCGATTGTGCTCGGCGCAACGCGATCGCCATCGGTGAACAGTATCAGGTTCAACGTGTGGCTAACCTGCCCACAAATCGTAGTCGTCAGCAGCGGTAACCTCGGCCTCTACAAAGTCTCCGGGGCTCAGTTCAATTGCGCCTTCTAAGAACACCTTGCCATCAATTTCAGGGGCATCTGCACTCGAGCGACCTATGGCGCCGTCCGCGTCAACTTCATCAATCAAAATTTCGATTGTTTTACCTATTTTTGTCTGCAGTTTTGCCGCACTGATTTCCTGTTGCAAGGCCATAAAACGCTCCCAGCGCTCCTGCTTCAGCTCATCCGCTACGGGGTTGGGTAAATCATTGGCTTTTGCACCCTTAACGGGGGAATACTGAAAACAGCCCACGCGATCGAGTTGAGCCTCGCCAATAAAGTCGAGCAATACATCAAAGTCATTCTCGGTTTCTCCCGGAAATCCCACAATAAACGTACTGCGCAGCGTGATATCTGGACAGGTTTCACGCCATGCCGTGATGCGTTCCAAGGATTTTTCCGCAGCAGCCGGGCGCTGCATACGCTTGAGCACCGCAGGGCTGCCATGCTGAAAAGGGACATCGAGGTAAGGCAGTATTTTGCCTTCGGCCATGAGCGGGATGATCTTGTCGACATGAGGGTAAGGATAGACGTAATGCAGACGCACCCAGATACCGAACTCGCCCAGCGCCTCGCACAATTCTTGCATTCGCGTTTTTAGGGGACGACCGTTCCAGAATCCCGTGCGGTACTTTGTATCGACCCCATAAGCACTGGTGTCTTGGGAGATGACCAGCAATTCCCTCACGCCAGCGCGCACTAGGCGTTCGGCTTCCTCCATGACATCGCCAATGGGCCGGCTGACGAGATCGCCGCGCATATCAGGGATGATACAAAAACTGCAACGATGATTGCAGCCTTCCGAAATCTTAAGATAGGCATAGTGACGTGGGGTGAGTTTGACACCCTGAGGTGGCACGAGATCGGCGAAGGGATCATGTGTTGGTGTGTACGGTAGATAGCTGTGCACCGCGCTAACCACCTCTTCGTAAGCAGCTGGCCCCGTGACGCTGAGCACTTTGGGGTGCAATTCCATGATGGATTGCGCATCAGTACCTTTACCCATGCAGCCAGTGACGATGACCCGCCCATTTTTGCTGATGGCCTCGCCGATAGTATCCAACGACTCCTGTTTTGCGCTGTCGATGAACCCGCAAGTGTTCACCACCACGACATCTGCTCCCTCGTAAGTGGGCACAATATCGTAGCCATCCATCTTCAGCTGCGTGAGAATACGTTCGGAGTCGACCAATGCTTTTGGGCATCCTAGGCTAATAAAGCCTATACTTTTTTTAATTGAATCGGTCATTTTTTGCTCAATTCTGTGATTTTACTGCTGGTTGCAGCTTGCTCGCCCTGCGTGAAAGGCCTACGCCGAACACGTTGCCAACGTGAACTGGCGGCGATAATACCCGAAGCAGTCTCAATATTCAGTCGAAACTGCGCGAGATATAGTCAGTGCCGGGTCTCGAAACTGATGTAGGACTGATTCGCTGTCATGGCGCATGGGATTTCCTATTGGGAAATACCGCGGTTTTTCCTAGGACATCAAAACGGTTGAATCTCCGTCACTTCATAAAATGTAACTTCCATCGAGGCCGGAGGGTGAGCCCCTATCGCATTCTGGAACTTCGCCATATGTGGGGTTGCCATGTGCGCCTTGAGCGCCTCGACGCTGTGCCATTTTTCGGTTATTCGCAGCATATTGGGGTCGTTTAATTCCACGCTGAAGGTGTAGTCATCACAGCCAGTCTCCTCCCTACTCGCCACTTCCATTGTGTGGATTGCGCTCTGCAGTGCAGCGATGTCCTGCGGTTTACTGGTTATAACGGCGTTGACCACGATCATTCTCTGTTCCTTCTATCTAGGTTGGCTTGCGATATCTCTGCGTTCTAACAGCGCCTTTTCATAGGCCTACGGAGGTGTCCGGGCGGTACCAGATGGGGGAGGACCAGGCACGCTCCTGCAGCGTTTTGTGCAGGTCTGAGCGCGGTTTTTCATCCGCGCGGATGGCATCCCAGGTCGACCAGCGGCAGGTGGGATTTTCCAGCACTCGTACGTAGTAAAAAGCCTCCTGACCTGGATCAAAATCAGGGTCGCGCCAGAACGCCTTGAGTTCGCTGGCTCCGGTGTTGCCGGTGGTGGAGCAGTCATTCATGTTGACGCTCGCGCCATTGTCGGGGCAGCGCGCAGTCTTTGGGTCGACCTTCAGTCCGTTCGAGCACGCAACATCGTAGATGCGCTCTTGGTGTTGACCATCATCCAGATAGCCTTTAATAATTTGCACACGCTGCAAGGCAGTGCCGATAGGATCAGCCGCAGCCCACACCAGAAATTGGGGTATCTGGTCGCCGTTAGCGAGTAGGTCGCTGCCCATTGTGACGCCTTGTTGATAGGCAAATGCTGCGAGCTGTGGGCTTTGCAGTAAATCTGGGTCGAAGTCATAGCTGGAAAAAAAGCGCACCTTGATGCGCGGGCCGCTGGTGGCGAACGTTTCCTTGCGACGGAACGCTTGATAAATCGATTCGCGCGTATTCTCCTCCGCCCAGACACCAGCCAACCCGGAAGCCGACCAGAATTCAAAGCCAGAGCTGGCCAGGTAATCCCTGCCATCGACCTCTGTGACCAAACCCGGTTCCATGTATTTGATCGCGGTACCGTAAAGGAAGGATGCCGGAATAGAGCCGCGTAGTTCAGGAGTACCGTCTAGCATGCCAGCCTTGGAAAAGAAGGTTTCTTCATCTTCAGAGCTTGCGGCATCGTGGGTGTCACTGGAACCGATTAGACCAAACTTGTAGGGGTTAATTACGCCGCCGGCCTGCAGCTGCAGGCCGCGCAGATAGGCATCACGCACGTAGCTGCCCGCTGGTTCGCTATAGAGTTTGGTGGCAACACGATAGGGGGTGATCTCAAAGTCTGCCCATTCGTCATTCGGTGACAACAGAGGGTGGGTGTCTGAAGTGCCCTTGATCTGTGTGATTTCTACCAGCGGTTCATTGCGTTGGCGTTGCTCTGCGTAATCACTATTAATGGGACTTCCTGCCCAGTTGGTTAACGTGAACATCTGGCCATTTGAGCCGTTAGAGTTATGGGGAATGGCTAAGCTTTCTACCCCCTGTTCGCGAAGTCCATCCATCCACTGCCATAGACCCTCTGGGTTTTGCGAGTTGAAGCGCGAGAAGGGAACAGCGGGTAAGCGTGCGCTGTCACGAAATATCACATTGCGATGCAGGTTGCCCTGATCATCGCTGGACGAGGTGTATTCGAAGGCTGCAAACGTGGTAAAGCTGCCGGGCAAATAAGCGTCATTCGCCGCTCGGATGGTATCAAGCCACGCTGACTTGGTTACGGCCTCCGCCATTGGTGCGTCGATGGTGCCATCAAGCAGGCCGCCCAGCACACCGGGGATGAAGGTGCCAAAGGCTTGTCCGCGGGAGAGCAGGCTGAGAATGTTCATGTTGTTCGGTGCGTTTATGTCATGCAGAGGCTCTGCCACGTCATAACGTGAGAACTCGCTGCTGGTGTCTGCAGCCTCTTTTACCAAGCCCATCAGCATCGCATGATCAGTCACGGCGTAAAAATCCAAGGGTTGTTGCAGTTGCACCTGGTAGCCGCTGGGGTGGTCCAGTGCCTCCCCCCTGGCATAGCGGTAGGCATCATCAGGGGTGCTTACGGTGCCAAAAACATAGGCATCAAACGAGTAAGCCGTGTGCACGTGCAGGTCGCCAAAGTAGGCATTGCGATCGGGGTTCGGCGCGGCTCGCAGTGTCACAATCTCGTTGTTAGTCGGCAGCAGCGCATTGGCTCCGCGTGCTGTGCCAGCCAGCCCTTTTCTTTCATTCGTTTGCATATCGTTGAGAGAATTTTCTGAATCATAGCAAGCACATAAAGCAAGCGTTACACAGCCTGTGATCAGGACTTTTCTATACGTCATTTTTTTATCCTTAATAGTGTCGCGCTGCTCGGTAGTAGTTTGCAAGCTGTCGATAGTTTAGCACTAACCTCTGCGATCTCCCTGTGCCTTTTTTGCGAGTTTTGGCAGGTCTAAATATTGGCTTAGCGAACGTTCCATTGGCATCTGCGCTGAGTCTTTATCTTGATGGCGAGTCGGCGTGTTAGATTGGGCGTGTTGCGATTGGTCCATGGTTTGCGCCTGTGGCCTGGTTTGGCTTCAGTGAACGTCACCATGGCGATGTTTGCGACATTTTAAATGGCTTGGAATTAATGCTGTTTTACAGCGCAGGGATAACGCCGGGGTGAGTGCAATGTTGATCGAATCAGGAGAGCTGTTGGCAGGTCATAACGCGGTGGTGTTTGACTGCCGCTTTTCTCTGACAGACCCGCTGGAAGGTCGGACCTTGTACCAGCAGGGTCATGTTCCTGGCGCCCACTATTTGAATCTGAACGACGATTTGGCAGGGCCGCAGGCGGGCCATGGTGGTCGACATCCGTTACCTGACCCGGCCACCTTTGCTGCTACACTGTCTCGCTTTGGGGTGGGAGCGGACACGGCGGTTATTGCCTATGATGACTCTCGCCTGGCCTTTGCTGCTCGGTTATGGTGGCTAATGCGCGCACTGGGATATAGGCCGCCACGTATTCTTAATGCCGGGTATGGCGGGTTTCTTGAGACAGGAGGGCTGCCCGAAACACAGTTATCTGAGCCACAGTCCTGTGCATCACCTGCAGCAGTAAACTTTAGTGGCTATTGTGATATTGAGAGTTTGCGCGAGGCTCAAAGTCGCACGGCATTGCTGGTGGACTCTCGGGAGTCGCGACGTTACGAAGGATGGGAGGAGCCCATTGATCCCGTTGCCGGACATATTCCGGGTGCCATTAATCGCCCCTGGCAGAGTGTGACGGACAGCAAGGGAATAGTGTTGGATGAAGCAAGGTTAAAGGCACACTGGGGAGACGCGCTGAATGCTGAGGAGCTTGTTGTTTACTGCGGCTCTGGAGTGACTGCTTGCGTTAATCTGTTTTCGTTGGCGCTTGTAGGAAGAAACAATGTCACCTTGTACCCCGGTGGTTGGAGTGATTGGTGTACTTATTTGTAATCAATGCCGAAGGACGATATGCAAAAGCTAAAACATGAAGCTGAATTGGTGATCCATGCCCTGCGTGTCGGCGCGGTGTATGCTAAAAAACGCGGTGTGGGCCAATTCGAGGAAACGGACTCAGCAAAAGAAAAAGTTACCTACCTTTATCGCCTCCTGGTGCACGATAAGCTTATTCAGCCTCTTGCCAAGGGTCAGGACAGTGAGCCCAATATGAAGCATAAATTGGCCTTGTGGATGTTCAGGCAGCTACCCTCCGATCATCCACTGGTGCTGTAATGGGTTTAAAAGTCGGGGGGACAGTCGCCACGCAGCCATTTTCCGCTGGTGGGGTGGGTGAATTCCAGCACGCTGGCATTGAGCATCAGCCGATCAGCCATGTTCAATGCCGTCGTATGAGCGTACATATCGCAGCCCAGGATGGGGTGCCCTAGCTCTCGCATGTGGATGCGCAGCTGGTGCGAACGCCCGGTCACTGGCTTCAGTAACATTCTGGTGCGATCGTTGCCGCGTTCCAAGACCTCATAGTGGGTTAGGGCGGATCTACCGCGTTCATGACAGATCTTTTGCAGCGGACGTCGCTCCCAGTCGCTGATAATCGGCAGATTCACTTGGCCTTCGTCCTGCTCGACGACATCGAATACGACAGCATGATAGGCCTTGCGCACCTCACGCTGCTGGAACTGGCGGCTAATGTGGACATGAGCTGGCTTGTTAAGGGGTATCACCATGATTCCCGATGTGTCCAGATCCAGTCGGTGCACAATAGTTGCCGTCGGGTAGTGCTCCTGAAGTCGGGTGATGAGGCAGTCCTTATTCAGGGGGTGGCGGCCCGGGATGCTGAGCAACAGGTGGGGTTTTCGCACCAACAGCAGATCGCCGTCTTGATGGAGTATGGCTATTTCTTCGGTACTGTGTGGGACAAGATAGGGGGGTAGTTCCTGCATTGTGTCTCATTTAATGGCGCAGTCGCGCGTGGCAAAGGGCGGTTTTGCTGTTGTGTGCGTGGATTGAGATGCCTCTGTTGGAGAACAACGCCCAACCATTGTGCTCGATACATAGTTTACAGCAACCAACGTAACGAAGCATTTCCGAAGTCTGGCGAGGATAATCTAACGTCCTGATTGGCCCTGTTGCGCTATTTGGCTTTTGGCTATCTGGCACAATGCAACCTTCTTGGTGCCTAAGTGAATCTCGTATTGGTCTGGGACGCATTAATTTTGTACACTAACTGCTACATCAATCAGTCGAGAATACCCACGGATGAACCCCAATTACCTAGACTTTGAGCAACCGATTGCCGAGCTTGAAGTTAAGATTGAAGAGTTGCGACTGGTAGGCACGGATAATGAGATCAATATCGGCTCTGAGATAGAGAATCTGAGGGATAAAAGCACCAAGCTCACGGAGAAAATCTACTCTAATCTTAGTTCTTGGGATATCGTCAAAGTAGCGCGTCATCCACAGCGACCCTACACTCTTGACTACATCCCGCGCATTTTTACTGAATTCGATGAATTGCACGGCGACCGCCATTTTGCCGATGACAGTGCCATTGTTGGGGGTATTGCCCGCATAGACGGCCGTCCGGTGATGGTTATTGGTCAGGAGAAGGGGCGGGCAGTGAAGGATAAAGTCAAGCGCAATTTTGGCATGCCAAAACCTGAGGGGTACCGCAAGGCCCTGCGCCTCATGGAGCTAGCTGAGCGCTACAAACTTCCGGTTATTACGCTGATAGATACGCCTGGAGCATACCCTGGCATTGACTCCGAGGAGCGCGGCATCAGTGAATCCATTGCCCAAAATTTGGCGGTGATGTCCCGTTTATCGACACCCATTATCTGTATTGTGATTGGCGAGGGCAGTTCCGGCGGCGCTCTGGGGATTGGTGTGGGTGATCATTTAGCAATGCTGCAATACTCGACCTATTTCGTTATTTCGCCAGAGGGTTGTGCCAATATTATTTGGAAGAATACGGCCAATGCGCCGGATGCGGCTGAAGCAATGGGCGTCACTTCCAAAATTCTGCAGGATCTCGGTATTGTTGATGCCACGATTCCCGAGCCTCTTGGCGGTGCACATCGAGATGTTGACCTGATGGCTGAGCGGATCAAGGAACACATTCTGGCTCAATTGGACACCCTGCAGGAAATGCCGATGGAAGAGTTGCTCGACAAACGCTATCAGCGACTCATGTCCTACGGAAATTAGGCGAGGTTGCTCCATTTTACTGAACTCGATAGCCAGCTAAACGGCTTAGTCACAGTCCCCCACTGGTATGTGGGTTTGAGTGGAGGTGTGGATTCCACTGTGCTGCTGCATTTACTGCACCATTGGCGTGCAGCCAATTCCTGTGCTCCTACGCTAAGTGCCATCCATATTAACCACGGGATGCAGCCGGCGGCGCCGGAATGGGAACATTATTGTGTAGGGTTGTGTCACCGGCTTGAGATACCACTGATCTGCCGCGCGGTGGCCGTGCCATCGGGTAGCAGTGTTGAAGCCGCTGCGAGGGAAGCGCGCTACTGTGCCTTTGAGGAGCTGCTGCCGCCAGATGCGGTGCTGTTTATGGGCCATCACCTTGATGATCAGGTAGAGACTTTTTTCTTGCGTTTGCTGCGTGGAGCAGGCGTAGAAGGGCTGGCTGCGATGCCTCGCGAGCGCAAGCTGGGGGAGGCTCGGCTGTTGCGTCCTCTGCTGGACTGCGGTCGCAGCGAGATAGAACATTATGCTACCCACCACGGCCTTGAATGTGTGCAAGATCCGTCCAATTTTGATACCGCGATGGATCGCAATTTTCTGCGTGAGGAGGTGCTGCCACTTCTGGCCACGCGCTGGCCAGCCTATCGGCGTTCCGTAACCCGCGCCAGTGAACATATGGCGACAGCTGCTCTCACACTGGCACAGAATCTCGGTGTGCCAGAAACGGTCTATAGTGAGCTGGGTGATCCTGGGCTGCTTTTAGCGCAGTTGGTTGATGAGTCAGAAGATAGCGCAGCGGCGTTGCTGCGGGCATGGTTGCGGGCGGCCGGATGTCAAGCCCCAGACCGCGCTGCATTGGACGAGTTTCTGCGCCAGTTGCGCGTCACCGATGTGGATTCCAATCCAAGACTGGTCTGCGGCTCCTACGGACTGCAACGTTATCACGATGCCGTTTACCGATTGCCCGATCTCCTGGCGCCGCCGGCGGCATCATCCTTTGCGCTGGCGCCCGGCGCGAGTGTCGAAGTACCCGGTGCAGGCGTAATTAGTTTGGTGCGAACGGACGGTGATGGCCTGCGCCTTATGCCTAAAGAGCAGCTCACAGTAGGCTGGCGTCAAGGCGGGGAGCGCTGCTGTTTGCCGGGTCGGACCGGCAGTCGCAGTCTTAAAGGATTAATGCAGGCGTGGAAGGTACCCCCCTGGTGGCGAGGCCGAGTGCCTTTGGTCTATCTGGGGGATGAACTGGTGGCAGTGGGTGATCTGGCTAGATGTGAGTCCAGTCGCTGGCAGAAGGTCGCACAGGACAATGAGTCTCTCTGGTCGGTGCGCTGGAAACGGGGCGCTAACACCAGTTCTGATTGAGCTGGTCCAGTCTTTCTGGTATCTTAATTGGCCATCTTCTGCAGGACTTGCGCCGGTAATCGAGCCCTCGGCGAGTACTGGATGCGGTTTTTGTATTCGTAAATACACTATAAATATAGGCATGTCATGGCGCGTTATATTTTCGTCACAGGTGGGGTAGTGTCGTCTCTTGGCAAGGGCATCGCGGCTGCGTCCTTGGCTGCGGTGCTGGAGGCGCGGGGCATTAAGGTTACTCTGCTCAAACTCGACCCCTACATTAATGTCGATCCGGGCACTATGAGCCCGTTTCAGCATGGTGAAGTGTTTGTTACCGAGGATGGTGCAGAGACCGACTTGGACCTGGGCCATTACGAGCGATTCACCCACACGGTTATGAAGCGGACTAATAACTTCACTACGGGTAGAGTCTATAATTCGGTACTGCGTGCAGAGCGTCGCGGAGACTATCTTGGCGGCACGGTGCAGGTCATTCCCCATATTACCGATGAGATCAAGCGTCGTGTGGTGTTGGGCGCGGGCGACGCTGATATCGCTGTGGTTGAGATTGGCGGCACTGTGGGCGACATTGAGGGCTTACCCTTTCTTGAGGCTGCAAGGCAACTCAAGCTGGAAATGGGTCCCACCAATGCACTGCTGATGCATCTAACGCTGGTGCCCTACATTGCCACGGCTGGTGAAATTAAAACCAAACCTACTCAGCACTCGGTTAAAGAGCTGCGCTCGATAGGGTTGCAGCCGGACATCTTGTTATGCCGATGCTCCGTTGAAGTAGAGGAAAGCGCACGGAAAAAGATTTCTCTTTTCACTAACGTTGAAGAACGCGCCGTTATTCCGCTTCTGGATATGGACTCAATTTACAAAATTCCTGGCATGCTGCGAGATTTTGGTCTGGATAGATTTGTTGTTGAACGATTTGGTATCGACGCCAAGCCCGAAGCAGATTTGTCTGACTGGGACGACGTTGTGGAGCGCGAACTCGCCGGCAGCAGTGGGCGGGTGCGGGTGGCTATGGTGGGTAAATATGTTGACTTGCAAGACGCCTATAAGTCGCTCAACGAAGCACTTTGTCATGCTGGGTTGCAGACGCTGACCGATGTCAAGATCGAGTATTTTGACGCCGAAGACATTGAGCATAATGGTACCGATGCGCTTCAGGGAGTAGATGCAATTTTAGTGCCGGGCGGTTTTGGAGATCGTGGCGTGGAGGGCAAGATCACCGCGGTGCGTTATGCGCGGGAAAACAATATTCCTTTCCTGGGTATTTGTCTGGGTATGCACGTCGCATTGGTGGAATATGCGCGCAATGTTTGCGGCCTAGAGGGCGCAGACTCCTCTGAAATGAATGTGTCTACGCCGCATCCGATCGTGGCGTTGATTACAGAGTGGATGGAAGCCGATGGCAGCGCAGTGCAGCGCGATGAGTCTTCAGACCTCGGTGGCACTATGCGTTTGGGTGCGCAGCCTTGCCATCTGGAGAAGGGCAGCAAGGCGCGTGATATTTACGGCACCGAATTGATTGCAGAACGCCATCGCCACCGTTACGAAGTGAATAATAATTATGTGGGCCAGTTGCAGGCTGCAGGTATGCGGGTAGCAGGCTGGTCTGGTGACCGCTCCCTAGTGGAAATAATCGAGTTGCCTGCCCACCCATGGTTTATTGCCTGTCAGTTCCACCCTGAGTTTACTTCTCGGCCCCGTGGGGGGCACCCACTGTTCACCAGCTACATCGAAGCGGCCATTGCCCATTCCCGGGTTAAGGCCGGCAACCAAAACGCATAGAGAGAGCGGGCCGTGACAGATAAGACCATTTCTCTTGGAGCAGTCCACATCGACAATGCTGCGCCATTCGTATTGCTGGGCGGTGTCAATGTACTTGAAAGCAGGGACTTTGCCCTACGAGTGGCAGAGCACTATGTTGAGGTGTGCAATAGACTCGGCATTCCCTACGTGTTCAAGGCCTCCTTTGACAAAGCTAACCGCTCCTCCATTCACTCATTTCGTGGTCCCGGTCTCGATGAAGGGCTTTCCATTCTTGCCGAGGTGAAATCAACTTTTAACGTCCCTGTGATTACCGATGTGCACACCCCAGAGCAGGCGGCGCCCACTGCGCAAGTGTGCGATATTATTCAGCTCCCTGCATTTCTAGCGCGCCAAACTGATCTGGTGGCCGCTATGGCGGCGACGGGCGCTGTTATCAACATTAAAAAGCCGCAGTTTCTCAGCCCTGCTCAAATGGCCAATATCGTGGAAAAATTTGCCGAGAGCGGTAATACCCGAGTGATGCTATGCGAGCGCGGCAGCAACTTTGGTTATGACAACCTGGTGGTGGATATGCTGGGTTTTGGCGTCATGAAGGAGACTTGCGGAAATGCCCCTCTGATTTTTGACGTCACCCATGCACTGCAGTGCCGAGATGCGGGGCGAGCTGCTTCCGGTGGTCGTCGGGGGCAGGTGGTGGAGCTGGCGCGGTCCGGCATGGCACTCGGATTGGCTGGCTTATTCCTCGAGGCTCACCCCGATCCTGACAAGGCGCGCTGTGATGGTCCAAGTGCACTTCCTCTCGCACAGTTGGAGCCGTTTCTGGCTCAGGTGAAAGCGGTAGACGACCTCGTGAAATCAATGCCTCCACTAGAAATCGACTAGCAATTACGGAGTTTTACCGCATGACATCGATTACCAATATTCAGGCCTTTGAGGTCATGGATTCGAGGGGAAATCCCACAGTGATGGCGGAAGTAACGCTAAAATCTGGTGAGATAGGTGCCGCCTTTGCACCCTCTGGAGCTTCTACTGGTTCGCGCGAAGCGCTGGAACTGCGCGACGGCGATGCGGCTCGATACGCAGGTAAGGGTGTGCTCAATGCCGTCGGCCATGTAAATGGGCCTATTAAGTCGCTTCTGTTGGGGCGTGATGCGGGCGCACAGCGCGAGCTGGATGCCGCTATGATTGAGGCGGACGGCACTGACAATAAAGCTACATTTGGCGCTAATGCGATCCTTGCGGTTTCTTTGGCTGCCGCTAAGGCTGCTGCATTATCTCGCAGGATTCCTCTGTACCAGCACATTGCCGAGATTAACGGGACCACTGGCTTCACGATGCCTGTACCGATGATGAACATCTTAAATGGCGGTGAGCATGCGGATAACAATATCGATATACAGGAATTTATGGTGCAGCCAGTGGCGGCACCGAGTTTTGCTGAGGGACTGCGCGCAGGTGCAGAAATCTTTCATCAGTTGAAAAAAGTGCTGTCGGCTCGTGGCTTGAGCACAGCGGTGGGAGACGAGGGCGGGTTCGCGCCAAACCTGCCGTCGAATGAGGTGGCCCTTGAGGTGATTGCCGAGGCAGTGGGCAAGGCTGGATATAAATTAGGCACCGATATTACGCTTGCGTTGGACTGTGCAGCTTCTGAGTTTTATTGCGATGGCGTTTATGATTTGTCGGGTGAGGGCAAGCAGTTCAACAGTGAACACTTTACTGACTATCTGGCGGATCTTACGCGCAGCCACCCTATTATTTCGATAGAGGACGGTCTTGACGAATCCGACTGGGACGGCTGGAAGATGCTGACCGATAAGATTGGCGACAAGGTGCAGTTGGTAGGTGACGACCTGTTTGTCACTAATACGAAGATACTCAAGGAGGGTATCGAGAAGGGTGTCGCGAATTCTATCCTGATTAAGTTCAACCAGATTGGTACTCTGTCTGAGACGCTTGATGCCATCGCTATGGCGAAGGCTGCTGGGTATACCGCAGTGATTTCCCATCGCAGCGGCGAGACTGAAGATACGACTATTGCCGACCTAGCGGTCGCTACTGCCGCAGGTCAAATTAAAACAGGCTCCCTGTGTCGCTCCGACCGGGTAGCCAAGTACAACCGCCTGTTGCGAATCGAAGCGGAACTGGCCGGTCGCGCACCCTATCGCGGCCTCGCGGAATTCCTTCGCCAGTGAGGGCTTAGCTTGCGTTGGCTATTGCTGTCTCTGCTGGTGCTGCTGTGTGCGCTGCAGTACCGACTTTGGTTTGCTGAGGGCAGTTTGGCGGAGCAGCATCGGCTGGAGATTCAGGTTGAGGAGCAGACGTTGATTAATAGTGAACTGCAGGCCCGCAATTCCGTGTTGGACCGTGAAGTCCTAGAGTTGCAAAGCGGCAACGACGGTGTTGAACAGCGCGCCCGGGAGCAGCTGGGATTGATACGCGAGGGTGAGACGTTTTATCAAGTCGTCGACAGTCCCGATGCTGCTCCGGGTAACAAATGATACGTAAAGTCGAGGCGCGTTGCTGGGCGGTGCTGCCCGCTGCGGGTAAGGGCAGTCGCATGGGTGCAGAGCTTCCAAAACAATATATGGTTGTGGCCGGCGCCACTTTACTCGAACATAGTTTGCGTGCCCTACTCAGTTGTGAGCAAATCTTGGGAGTTACTGTGGCGCTGCACGCTGACGATACCCGAGCGGCCGAAATGTCTATATTTCAGGATCCTCGAATACAAACGGTCTTGGGTGCCGAACAGCGCAATGGTTCTGTTCTGGCGGGGCTTGATGCCTTGATGGCTCAGGCGGCACTGCGCGACTGGGTTTTGGTTCACGATGCGGCGCGGCCCTGCCTGCAAGAGCACGATGTTATGAGATTGATAGCGACCGTGACCGCGAATGAGACTGGCGGGATACTCGCAGAAAAGATGGTCGATACGGTGAAACACGCTTCAGCGGATGCGCGAGTTGTGCGCACATTAGATCGAGCCACGTTGTGGCGCGCCCAGACACCACAGATGTTTCGTCTTGATGAGCTGCGCGAGTCGTTGCAGCTGGCGCAGGCGCAGGGTCTGGCGGTGACGGATGAAGCCTCCGCCATGGAGATGGCAGGATACCCGGTGCAGTTAGTGGCCGGATCAGCGGGTAACTTAAAGGTTACCGTGCCGGCTGACCTGCCATTGGCCGCTTGGTATCTGCAAACGCAGAACGGAATACTTCGACATGAGTCGTAAAATGAGGAGCGGTCATCAATGCGTATAGGCCATGGTTACGATGCACACCGCTTTGGAGAAGGAGACACACTCGTTTTGGGTGGAGTGCATATTGCACATGATCGGGGCCTAGTCGCGCACTCTGATGGTGATGTACTGATTCATGCAATCTGCGATGCATTGTTGGGTGCAATGGGTCAGGGTGATATTGGGCAGCATTTTCCTGATACCGACCCCGCCAATGCCGGTATCGATAGTCGCCTCCTATTGCGCCGGGTCATACAGTTAGTGCATCAGTCAGGCTGGGTGCTGGGTAATCTCGACGTAACGGTCATTGCTGAATCGCCGCGCATGGCGCCCCATATTCAGGGCATGCGTGAGAATTTGGTCGCTGATATGACGACGAGCCTCGGGCAAGTCAATGTAAAGGCGACTACCACCGAAGGCTTGGGTTTTACGGGTCGCAAGGAGGGTATTGCCGCCCATGCAGTAGTGCTGCTGCAAACACTCGCTGGATGATCACAGCATGGCCCCGGGCATGGGGTTTGCCGTCAGGCAGTGCGCTTATTCGCTGTAGCCCAGAAGACTTTTGCGTCAGTGAGCGGCTGGGCTTTGAGCTATCAGGCGACGGCGAGCACAGTTTTTTGTACCTGCAGAAGCGCCAGATCAACAGTATGCAACTATTACAGCGGGTGTCTGAGCTCAGCGGCGTAGCGCAGCGTGATATTGGACTCAGTGGCCTCAAGGATCGCAATGCGGTGACCAGACAGTGGCTTAGCGTTGGCATGGCGGGGCGCGTTGAGCCTAACTGGGAGTCCCTAGAATCTGAGGGTGACGTGCAGGTGTTGGAGGTTTCTCGCCATTTGCGCAAGCTCAGGCGCGGCGTGCACCGCGCTAACCATTTTACGCTGGTATTGCGTGAACTGGTGGCCGATAGAGTTGCTCTGGAGCAGCGGCTGCAGATACTGCGCGACGAAGGTGTTCCCAACTATTTTGGCGAGCAGCGTTTTGGGCGCAATGGATCGACACTTGAGCAAGCGCAGCGTTGGATGCGCAGCGGCCGCAGGATCTCGCGCGAAAAGCGCAGCCTGTATTTCTCCGCTCTTCGCTCCTATGTGTTTAACCAATTGCTTGCGGTTCGGGTAGAAAATGGAGACTGGAATAAGATCCGATCCGGTGACGTGTGTTTGTTAAATGGGACACGCAGTTTCTTCACCTGCGATGAGCTTGATGATGATGTCTGCAGCAGAGCAAGCTTCGGTGATATTCATCCGGGATTGCCGCTTTGGGGTCGAAGTCAGAGCACGGCAGAAATGGGATTTAATGATTTACAAAGGGATTGCCTAGCACAGTGTCAGCCTGTTTGTGCTTTCTTGGAAGAATCCGGTCTGGACCTTGCCTGGCGTCCAGCGCGGATGGTGCCTGATGACTTTTGCTGGGAGTTTTGTGATGATGGTAGTCTACGTTTGGATTTTGCGTTGGGTGCTGGCAGCTATGCCACTGCACTGTTAGCAGAGTTAGTAGACTATAAAGAGCGGCGTACACAGAGTGGTATCGGTAGTGAACAGGATTGATTTGCATGGCATAGGGATGACTTCCCAGAGAACCCGAGAGCGTTTAATACAGCGCTTGGTTGATCAGGGTGTCAGCGATATGGCGGTGTTAGATGTTATGCGTACGACGCCGCGTCACCTATTTCTCGATGAAGCAATGGCGCATCGTGCCTATGAAGATGTTGCTTTGCCTATCGGCTTTCAGCAGACGTTGTCACAGCCTTATGTGGTGGCACGAATGACGGAACTGCTGCTGGCCGCGGGACCGCGTTCTCGGGTATTGGAGATAGGAACCGGCTCTGGTTACCAGACGGCAGTACTCGCACAGCTGGTGGATCAAGTGTATAGCGTGGAGCGCATCAAGTCGTTGCAACAAAAGGCGCGCCAGCGTTTGCGGACGTTGAAGTTGCGCAATGTGCATATGAACCATGCCGATGGCGGTATGGGCTGGGAAGAGTGTGGGCCGTTTGATGGTATTCTCGTTACCGCCGCCCCAGAGAAAATCCCCGAAGACCTGCTGCTGCAGCTGTCCGCGGGTGGCCGCATGGTGATACCTGTGGGGGGTGAATATCAACACTTGCAGGTGGTGACCCGGACTCATGAGGGTTACCAGACTGACATCGTTGAGGCGGTCTATTTTGTGCCTTTGTGTTCAGGTAAGGAGAAGTAATGGCTCTGTCATCCGCCGGTATCTTCTTGCGTGGGTTACTCATGGGCGCAGCGGACATCGTGCCTGGAGTCTCCGGCGGGACGGTCGCCTTCATCACCGGTATTTATGATCAGTTACTGGATAGTATTCGGTCATTCGACTTAGAGTTTTTGGCCAGGCTTTCTCGGCTCGATATTGCGGGCGCCTGGCAGCATATTAATGGAAGATTTCTCTTCGCTTTATTGCTAGGCATTGCCACCAGTATTTTTTCGTTGGCACAAATTGTGTCTTGGGTGTTGGAGCATCACCCGGTGCCACTATGGGCCTTCTTTTTTGGTTTGATTCTGGCTTCGGCACTAGTGCTGCTGGGTGAAGTAGACCGCTGGTCATTGCCTAAAGTGGTGTGTCTTTTATGCGCTGGCGCAGTTGCGCTATTTATCGCGCTGGCGCCCGTAATTAGCGTTGAAATGGGCGTTGCCGGTGTTTTTTTGGCAGGCTTTCTTGCAGTCTGTGCGATGATCCTGCCGGGAATATCTGGCAGCTTTATTTTGGTGTTGTTGGGCATGTACAGTACCACTCTGGTGGCGCTTAAATCGCTGGACCTAATGTTTATACTGGTTTTTGTAGTCGGTGCCGGATGCGGGCTGCTGTGTTTTTCGCGCCTGCTGCATTGGTTATTACATCGATTCCATCAGGGGACGATGGCCGTACTGACAGGATTTCTGTTTGGCTCTTTGATGGTAGTATGGCCATGGAAGCGCGTGTTGGAGTGGGTAGAGGGGAGCGACGGTCAGTTAAAGCCTGCGCAGCAGTTCCCTGTCTCTCCTTTGGACTACCAGATTTATACCGGACAAGAACCTCAGCTGTGGTTTTGTCTGTCATTGATGATAGCGGGATTTGCCATTGTCTGGCTGATACATGCCTCTTGGAGACATGACTAACGTGGGTCAAGCCCATGTTGAGGGAAGTGTGTGCTAGCAAGGATTCTACTGAGCTTGGTGTTGTGCTGCCTCGTCGCCTGCGGCAATCATACGCGCGCGCCTATTGAAGATCGAGTCACGGAGTCACTGGACTTGGTATATAGCGTGCACACGGGGGACACCCTGTACTCCATTGCCTTTCGCTACGGTCTGGATTTTCGCAATGTCGCGGCGGTTAACGGTATCACCGCGCCCTATATTATTTATCCTGGTCAGAAAATCAATCTAGGTGAGAACGTTCCGCCGCGAGAGGCCGGCCGCGCCGCTGTGATGCCTGCTCAGGTATCAGCGGCTGTTGATAAGACACAGCCTCTGTCCGCGTCGCTATCCCCACCCGCGTCAGGTGTCGTCGTGCCAGTAGCAGTAGCAGTGCCGGTTCCTGTTCCTGTCCCCGTCCCTGCTTCGTTAACAGAGAATCAGGCTAAGCCTGTTGTCGCTGAGCCAATTCCGATAGCGTTGCCCGTGCCGGCGGCCTCTCAGCGCAAGCCAAAGGTTTATGTGGGTGCCAAGGTTACGACCTGGCTCTGGCCTGCATCTGGGGCCGTCACTCGTCGATACTCGCAGAATGTACACAAGGGAATAGATATCGGCGGAAATCGGGGTGACCCGATTGTTGCCGTGGCCGCGGGTAAAGTCGTTTACGCGGGGACAGGCATTGTTGGATTTGGCGAACTGCTCATCGTCAAGCATAACGACGTTTACCTCAGTGCCTACGGGCACAATGATCGCTTGCTGGTGAGTGAGGGTCAGGCGGTCAGCGCCGGAGAAATTATTGCTGAGAAGGGCAGCTCTGGCACTGACACGGTAAAACTGCATTTTGAGATACGCAAGGAAGGCAAGCCTGTTGATCCGCAAAAGGTGTTACCGCGGAGGTAGGGTGACGCAACATTGGCTCTGTGGGTACATAAACCGAAAAAGAGCTAAAATTAGTTTCCACAACGCTTTTGTCTATGATTGCAATCTGCAATTAACTTGCGTTATTGTTAAGGACAGTGTAGCACTACTGGTATCCCTCCAAAAAAAATAATGGGTTATCGATATGGCTGTGGATAGATCAAACGAAGGTTCGGAAGGAGGTTCGAAACCACGCACTTTTGCGAAGCCCCCTCCTGTTCTAGAGAAAGCCGTGTCCGTGATTGCTTTATCCGGTAACCCCGCACGTAAACAGCGATTTGATGGGCCTAAAGCAAAACCGTCAAATGGAGGCGTTGGTATCACTTCCGGTCAAGTATCGACTGATGCTGCCGACGTTGATTTTGAAACAGCCAAAGCAAAACCGCCGCATAAATTAGATCATTCATTTGATGCTACGCAGCTATATCTCAATGAAATAGGTTATACGCCTCTCCTCACCGCAGATGAAGAAAAGCATTATGCTCGCCTTGCGATCAATGGCGATGAGCCAAGCCGTCAGCGCATGATCGAAAGTAATTTACGTCTGGTGGTCAAAATCTCTCGGCGTTATTTTAATCGTGGACTTACCCTTTTGGATATTATTGAGGAGGGCAATCTGGGTTTGATAAGAGCGGTTGAAAAGTTTGATCCAGAGCTTGGTTTTCGCTTTTCTACCTATGCGACTTGGTGGATACGACAGACGATAGATCGGGCGATCATGAATCAGGCGCGTACGGTGCGATTGCCTATACACGTTGTGAAGGCGTTAAACGTTTATCTCCGTGCGGCGCGAGAACTCAGAAAAAAACTTGACCACGAACCGTCTGCAGAGGAAATCGCCAATCTGCTGGATTGTCCAGTTGCTGATGTGGAGCGAATGCTGGGTCTCAACGAGCGTGTTGTGTCCATCGATGAGCCGTTTAGTAATGGTTCGGATGGCAGCATGGCCGATTCAATTGCTGATTCGCAGATGTCTGATCCTTCAGAGCTGTTGCAGCATAGTGATATAAAAGAACATATTATTGTCTGGTTGGAAGAGTTGTCGTACAACCACAAGGAGGTCGTTTCGCGTCGCTTCGGCCTGCGCGGCTATGATATCAGTACGTTGGAGGAAGTGGGTCGCGAAATCGGATTGACCCGCGAGCGGGTGCGACAGATTCAGATTGAAGCGCTTGAGCAATTGCGCAGTATCATAGAAACGCACGGGCTTAATGGTGAGTCGCTTTTTAGCTAAACCGTAAAGTGCGTCACTTTCAATGGCCCTTAAAACCTAAGGCTCGACGCCTAGATGTGTTTCCCCTGACAGCTGCATGCATAGCATTGTTAGACTAATATTTTTTATGACGAGGCAATCTCGCGTTAATGGGTGCATGCTAAGCTCATGTGGGTATGCTGTGATTCTGGCAAAATATAGGTGGCATCTACTATGTCCGAAGATATTCCCAAGCAACTGAACTTACCGGATCTTAATCAGGTGGGTTTTGTGGTGCGTAATATGACGCAGGCAATCGCATTGTATGAGCCATTGTTTGGACCATTTTCCCGTATGGATCCTGCCCCAATGACTTATGACTATCGGGGAGTGCAAGAAGAGTGCGTGATACGCCTTGCCTTCGGAAAAAGTGGCGATGTGGAAATTGAACTGATTGAGTGGGTGTCTGGTGGTTGCCCGCACAAAGAATTTTTAGATGCCGGTAGAGAAGGCATGCATCATCTTCGCTTTATTGTCGACGATTTAGATAGTCAGGTTAAAGCCGCCGCTGCCTTGGACTTTGAGGTAATCTGGGGTAAGCGTTGGGGTGAGGGTCTGGCAGTGGCCTATTTGGAGCGGCAGGGCGATCCGTTGGTGCTAGAGTTTTTTGAAAACCATCAGGGCTGAGCCTGTTATTCGCTTAACGCTCTAGTAAATGGCGCGTTATTACGCTCTAGCGCTGCAGTAAAGCAAGCTTGTTCGGTTTGCCAGCCCATTCCTCTGAGTCGGGCAGGCCGTCTGTCATCTCGGTAATGCCGGGCCACACCTCTGCCAGCTCGGCATTCAGTTCCAGAAATACGGCCTGATCTTCTGGCAACTCGTCTTCGGAGAATATTGCATCTACCGGACACTCTGGCTCGCACAGCGCGCAATCAATACATTCGTCTGGGTGGATAACTAAAAAATTTGGACCCTCATAAAAGCAATCGACCGGACAGACTTCAACGCAGTCTGTGTGCTTGCAGTTGATGCAATCCTCTCCTACAACAAATGTCATTCCTGGCTAGCCTCTCTAAAAATAGTATCGTAACTACAGGGCGTTAGTTTACTCGCTGGAGGCTAAGAAATGAAGGCCTCTAAGACGATATTCTGCGGCTCTGCTCGCGTCCCCGAAAGCGGCAGTATGGCCGAATTTTGGATTGCTTGTGAGGCGCGATCAGTCCAAGTGAGTCTTCAGCTCATAGAGTGTGTCTAGAGCTTCGCGGGGAGTCAGGTCATCGACGTTTACCGCTTTTAGTAAGTCGATAACGGGGTGAGGCTGAGGCGAGCTAAATAGATCATCCTGGGCTCGAAAATCTGCATTGGCCTGCTGTTCCAGAATGGCACCATGTTCTAGTTCCAGCAGCTTTTCTTGCGCAGCCTGCAATACCGGGGCGGGAATCCCTGCGAGTTTTGCCACCTGCAATCCAAAGCTGCGGTTGGCCGGACCTTCCTGAATGTTATGCAGAAACACCACATGATCCTGATGTTCGGTAGCATCTAGATGCACATTGGCCATGGTCGGACACTGCTCCGGCAGGCTGGTAAGCTCAAAGTAATGGGTGGAAAATAGCGTAAACGCCCTTACGGAACGAGCCAACTGTACGGCGGCAGCCCAAGCCAGACTGAGACCGTCAAAGGTGCTAGTGCCGCGTCCCACTTCGTCCATCAGGACTAGACTGCGAGGGCTGGCATTATGCAGAATATTGGCGGTTTCGGTCATTTCCACCATGAACGTAGAGCGCCCTCCAGCCAGGTCATCGGAGGAGCCAATGCGTGTGAAGATACGGTCTAGTGGCCCCAGTTTCGCGGCGTTGGCGGGCACGTAACTGCCGATATGGGCGAGGAGGGCAATGACCGCATTCTGGCGCATATAGGTCGATTTTCCTCCCATATTGGGTCCGGTAATAAGCAGCATACGCCGCTGCTCATTGAGTAAAGTGTCGTTAGCGATAAATGGTTCTTGGAGCACCTGTTCTACCACCAGATGTCGTCCTGCGATGACTTCGAACACCTGCTCGTCACAAAATTGTGGTTGGCATAAATTGAGATTGTCCGCGCGCTCCGCCAGATTCGCTAATACGTCGATCTCGGCGACTGCAGAAGCGGTATTTTGTAAGGGCAATAATTGTTCATTAAGGCGCTCGAGCAGCTCATCATAGAGGCCCTTCTCTCGCGCCAGCGCGCGACTTTTACTGGATAGGGCCTTATCCTCGAACTCCTTAAGCTCCGGGGTTATGAAACGCTCAGCATTTTTCAGCGTCTGACGACGAATATATTCCGCTGGTGCCTGATCAGATTGGGCTCGACTGATTTCAATGTAATAGCCATGTACGCGGTTATAGCCTACTTTTAACGTGCTGATGCCAGTGATCTGTCTTTCACGCTGCTCGATATCCAGTAAAAATTGTCCGGCATTGGTGCTGATCTGTCGCAGTTTATCGAGCTCTTGATCATACCCGTCGGCGATGACTCCGCCATCGCGTATCACAACGGGTGGATTCTCGATAATGGCACTGCTCAACAAGTCGCACATCGTTGGGTAGTCACCGGTCTGCGTGCTGAGTGAGCAAAGAAGGGGGGCATTAAGACAGGAAAGCTCCGCGCGCACCTTCGGTAGTGCTTGCAGCGAGCTAAGCATTCGCGTCAGGTCTCTGGGGCGGGCCGAGCGCAGAGCGACACGCGTGAGAATGCGTTCCATGTCACCCACGGGCTTAAGGGCATTGCGCACAGGCTCATAAACATCGTTTTCGCACAAGTCAGCAATGGCGCTATGGCGTTTACGCAGTATTGCTATGTCGGTTAGTGGCCGCTGTAGCCAGCGTCTCAGAAGCCGGCTTCCCATGGCGGTTGCGCAACTGTCCATGACCGACAATAGGGTATTGCTGTGGCCTCCGGTCATGTTGAGGTCAATTTCAAGATTACGCCGTGTGGCGACGTCAAGAATGACACTCTCCTCTAGGTTTTCCTGTTGTATAGAGCGAATATGCGGCAGGTTACTGCGCTGCGTATCCTTCACATATTGCAGTAAGCAGCCAGCGGCACCAAGGGCCAGCTCGAGGTTGTCGCAACCGAAGCCCTGCAAATCGTGAGTCTGAAATTGGGTGTTAAGGGCGCGCTGGGCACTTTCTGGGTCGAACTCCCACGCCGGCTGGCTGCGAGCGCCCCGGCGTGCGGTGATGGCGGGGAGATAGATAGACTCGTGATACAGCGTTTCGGCAGGGTCTAGCCGCTGCAGTTCTCCCGTCAGGGCTTCCTCTCCACTGATCTCCAGCACCCGGAACCTCCCGGTACTGAGGTCTAGGTAGGCGATGCCATAACGCTCCTGATACTGCGAGATCGCCAGTAGCAGGTTGTCGACTTTATCGTCTAGTAGCGCTTCATCAGACAAGGTGCCGGGAGTGACGACCCGCACCACCTGGCGATCTACCGGTCCCTTGCTAGTGGCCGGATCGCCAATTTGCTCCACGATGGCGACCGATATGCCGGCCTTTACCAGCCTTGCTAGATAGTTCTCTGCAGCGTGATGCGGAACACCGCACATTGGAATCGGTTCACCGGCGGACGTTCCGCGAGCCGTGAGCGTGATATCGAGTAATTCTGCCGCCCGCTTTGCATCGTCAAAAAACAGTTCGTAAAAATCACCCATACGATAGAACAGTAGGTCCCGAGGGTGATTTGCCTTGATGCGCAGAAACTGCTGCATCATTGGCGTATGTGTAACATCTTGATTCAAAGCGGAATTATCTTTAGTTATCAGAGGGCTTGGATTTTCAGCGAGCTGCTATGATAAGCCAAACGTCGCTTAAGAACACGACTTCAAACACTTTTTCGTGACGTTACGCCGGCGGCTGTGACGAATATTCTGCAGAAAAAATCTACGGCAACGAATTCATCTATTCGTTGTGCGATATCGGCATAATTCGTCCACTGGGTGCCCTAGACTATCACTGGGCACTGCGCCAGTCATTTGCAATCAGTCGAAGGAGCAGCCTATCTTATCAACGGCTGATCACTTTGGTCATAGGCTGAATATCCCTTGCACTTGGGTCCCATGTGTGGCCGTAATAATATGATTCTCACCACGGGATGCTAAGGCAGATAAAAAAGGGAGATAGATTTGAGATGAGCGAAGAAGACGAAAAAAATACTGTAGAGGCGAAGCGCGAGGAAAGTTTGTCCGAGACGATCAAGGGAAAAGACTGGAAGAGAATTTTATTTGTCATACTGTTGTCGATAGCCCTATACCTTGAGGTTGTTTATGCAACGTTCTTATTGGTGTTGGTGAACGTTGCTCTATATTTTATTAAAGGAAGCGTCGACATACGAATCGTTAATATCTGTGACGCTCTGATCATGGTTGTCAACGGTACACTCCGTTATATCCTGTTTCGTACTGACGACAAGCCATGGCCTTTAAGCCCCTGGCCTGCCACAGAAGTGACCGCGAGTAATGCGACTGCTACTGCGCAGGCCGTGGCCGAGAAGCGTCAAGAAGAGGGGGGCGAAGAACCCAGTAAAGACTAGGGGTCTTGGCGCTCTCATTTCTTACTGTTACGTGCTCGCTTGGTGTCGCTCAGCAACATGGTCTCTATGTGGGCGATAAATGCGCCTGTCTTGCAGGGTCACTCAGGTGGTCAACCATTCTTTTGGGTCTGGCAAAAGCTAACAGACAACTCCCAGTGAGATCGATAAAAGACCTCACCTGCCGTGGCTATGTCGAGTGACATTCAAGCCAGCTTAAGGTCACATAAAGCCCGATATCTTCAGCAGCGCCCGCGATAAGGTTTAAACTCCGTAGGGTTCAGAAAGGGTATTACTCATTGTGCTATGCCCCAACATTTTTTTGTTGTGATCGGTTGATCACGCTCTATCGTATATAATGCTCAAATAAAAACGAAAAGGATCCCAAGTATGGCGTTGAAAATAGTGGTGTGGGGAACAGGTAATGTCGGGCGACCGGCGATTCGCGCTGTGATCTCACATCATGACCTCGATCTCGTTGGAGTGGTTGTTGCAAACAAGGAGAAAGTAGGCCTCGATGCTGGGCAGATCGCAGGCGTCGGAGCAACCGGCGTGATTGCCACAGACAACTGGCGCAGCGTGATAGAGGCGGGAGCGGATGCGGTCGTTTATACGGCTACAGCGGACACTCGCCCTGCCGAGGCGATGCGTGATCTGCTGGCCTGCCTCGAGGCTGGTATCAACGTAGTCTCCACCGCTTTTTATTCTTATCTAGACCCTGCCTCTACCCCGGAGGAGGCTCTGAAGCTTATTACCGATGTGTGCTCACGCAGTGGCGCTTCCTTGTTCGTATCCGGAATTGATCCGGGTTGGGTCATGGATATGCTTCCCGTTGTACTGAGCGGTGTGGTGTCGGGTATTCGCGAGATTCGCACTCGGGAAGTGTTTAACTATGCGCTCTACGATCAGCCACATGTGGTGCGAGAGGTGATCGGCTTTGGCGGCCCGATGGACACATTGCCAATGATGCTACATGACTTTGCGATTGAAATGGTCTGGGGTCCAATGGTGCGCCTGGTGGGAGATGCGCTAGACAAGCCGGTAGAAAAACTGGAAGTGAAGGTCGAGCGCCTCCCCCTGAAGCGGACGATAGAGGTTCCTGGTATGGGTACCTTTGAGGCGGGCACTCAGGGCGCGTTTCGATTTGAAGTGTTAGGATATCATGCGGATAAACCGCTTTATGCCCTTGAGCACATCACCCGCATTGACGATGAGTGTGCTCCAGACTGGCCTTATCCTCCCGAGGGGAGAGGCTGCCACCAAGTGATTATTAGTGGCGACCCCGACTTGCATGTTAGCGTGCATGGCGAGGATCACTACGAGCCCGGCGTGGCTGGCGGTGGTAACGCCTCCGCTGCCAACTGGGTGGTCAATGCTTTGCCCGGGGTATGCGCGGCGAGGCCCGGAGTAGTTACAATGCTCGATCTTCCTCGGATCACAGGCGCAGGACAACTGAATAATGGATAACATGACGATAAACGAAGAACCGGCAAAAACACCACCACCTCCTCCTGCTAAGTCACGCGCTATGCGTCTGACCAAGCTGGCATCAACACACGTCCTCGTATTTGTGGTCGCTCTTTCGTTATTCGCTGCCGCCGATAGCTGGAGCACGGTCACTGGGCTGGGTATCGCGACAGTGCTTTGCGTCGTGACCGGTGCGCTAGCCGGCATTACGATAACAACGCTGGTTCATGAGTGGTTTCACTATTTGGGCGCTCGCTATTCGGGTGCAGCGTACGATATTCCTGAAAAGCAGGGTCTGTTTCTCTACAACTGGGATTTTACCCACAACAGCGTGCGCCAGTTTCTGATGATGAGCGTTGCGGGCAGCGTCGGCGGGATCCTTGCTCTGAGCATACTGTGGACTTCCGTGCCCGCTGATAGCTGGGGTCGTGCCGCACTGCAGGGTGGCGCAATCGCCAGCGTGGTATTCGCCGCCTATATTGAGTGGCCAGTGATACGGCGTGTCCGTATCAGTCGTGATCCACTGGCACAAATGTCCAAAATTGATTTGCGAGTTTTGTCGCGCAGTTTTGCTGTATCGAGCATTGCGGGTGTCTTTGTGGCGCTGGTGTTAGTGGCCTGAGTCCTGTGTAAAAGTGTTACGGTGTTTGTCGTTGGCATGACGATGACACGATAAAGCGAGAGGGAGAATAGCGTGAGAAATAACGTAATTTTAAGGGGCGTAGCACTGCTGGCCGTCACAGCGTGGTTAGTGGGTGGGGGACAGTTGGCCGTCGCTGGCGAAGATCCTGCACCGCGTATCCTCGTTACAGGAGCCGGTAGCATCGATATCGCCCCAGACATGGCACTGCTTCACCTGAGTGTCATGCGAGAAGCATCGACAGCGCGTGAAGCGCTGACCGCTAATTCTGCTGCCATGACCAAGGTGCTGGATGCGATGACCACTTTGGGTATTGCCAAGCGGGACCTGCAGACGTCCAGTGTCAACATTCAGCCCCGCTATACTCGTCCACCTAGGCAGAACTCAGGCGTTGCTGATGCTCCTAAGTTGGTAGGTTACACCGTGCGCAATGCGGTGACCGTTCGGGTGAGAGATATCAGTCGAGTGGGAGAGGTGCTCGATACGTCGGTGACACTGGGCGTCAATGACGGTGGCGGCATTCAATTCACCAATGAGGATCCTTCGGCGGCGATAACGCAGGCGCGAACAGAGGCTATGAAAGCGGCACTGGCCAAGGCCGAGACACTGGCAAAAGCGGCCGGTGTCAGTATAGGCAAGGTTCTGGAAATTTCTGAGCAGCAATCTAACTCACGGCCAATGCCCATGGCCAGGGTGGCGATGGATTACAAAGCAGAGTCAGTGCCCATTGCTGCAGGAGAAAACAGCTACAAGGTGACAGTCAATGTCACGCTCGCTATTAAGCAACAATAGACTGCATGGCGACGTACTCCGCGAAAATTAGAGGGTAGGATTAGTGCGATGCGTATAGGCATTTTTGCCGGAGCAACTCCAGAGACTAGTTTTGGACTCAAGGGCCTTGTGGCTTTCGCCCGTGATGTGGAAACGCGAGGCTTTGATACACTATGGTTGCCAAATATTTTCGGCATAGATGGTATCGGGGCCTGCGCCATTGCCGGCTGGGAAACGCAACGCATTGAGCTGGGTACGGCCGTAACACCAACTTATCCGCGACATCCCGCGGCGCTGGCACAGCAGGTCATGACGACGCAGCTGGCCTGTGGCGGTCGCTTTGCCTTGGGTATTGGTCTGTCACATCAGGTCGTGATCGAAGGCATGTACGGCCTATCCTATGACAAACCGGCGCGACATATGTCGGAGTACCTGCAGATTATTGCGCCGCTGTTGCACGGGCAAGGGGTGCAATTCGAGGGGGAGCAATTGACAGCTAAACTGGCTTTGGATATCCCCGATACACAGCCAGTGCCGCTGTTGGTGGCAGCTCTCGGCCCTGCGATGCTCAAGCTGGCCGGTATCTGGGCTGATGGCACGAGCACGTGGATGACAGGCCCCAGGACCATTGAGGATTATATCGTCCCTAGTATTAGTGCTGCGGCTATCGAGGCTGGCAAACCACCGCCGCGTATTGTCTGTGGTCTGCCTATCTGTCTTACTGACGATGCCGATGGTGCGAGGGAGCACATTGGCAAGTCGCTGGAGATTTACGGCATGTTGCCGTCATACCGTGCCATGCTTGATCGCGAGGGTGTATCCGGCCCAGCGGAACTGGCAATAGTGGGTAACGAGGCCACACTGCGAGTTGAAATCGCTCGCTTACGCGATGTCGGAGTGACCGATTTTAACGCCGCGGTCATTACGGTGGGAGAGGGTAAGATGGCGACGACACTGGACTTTTTGCAATCTGAATTAGCCTAGCGCCACCCCAGATGTTGGGTATCACAGTGTGCCAATGTGTTGCTAAAAATATCGAGTTGTTGCCTAGGCCCCCTACTGAGTTGAGTATTTTTTTGCAGCACACCTGTGCGCCTTCTTCCGTTAACGGGCCTTGAGCAAGCACCGGACTGCTGCGTGGGTTTTGTGATTTCGTCTTATGTTGCGACGGGCGATCGAAGGCATCGTGTGCTTCATCATTTGTATTGGCGAGTGCGCAATGTCAGTGTCCTTTGCGCAACGGGAGCAACTACTGACACATGAAAAAATTTATTCTCTGGGGCCTAGGTGCGTCGCCTTACCAATTAAAAATGCAGTCCCTGCTGGACTTCACCGGACATGACTGGGAGCGCTGGCCGCAGCAGGCTGGCCGGAGGTCTGGCCTGTCTATGGCTCTGCGTCTGGCCGTGGCAAAGCACCGCGGCAAAATCCAAAGGTTTCCTGCGATGTCTGCTGAGTTTGACGAATATCCTGCGGTACCTTTTTATACCAGTAATGGCACAAGTTTTTACTATGATTCGTCGTCGATGGCGTACCAGCTGGATCAGGATTCACAACGTCAGACGAGCTTATTGATTCCGCAGGACCCTAAGTTGGCTTTTATTTGCCAATTGATCGACGAGGCCTTTGACGAATTTGGCCTATACATGGTCCATCACATGCGTTGGGTGGGGTCCGCCCAGACCACGCCTATGGGACAAATGACGGCCCGGGAATTCCGTCGGCTGTTGCCGCCGGGTGGCATATCGCTCCTTGCGCGTCGCTTATACCGGCGCCAAGTCGCACGCTGCCCCTACCTGTTCAGCGTAGCGCCCCGGGGCTACGATGCGGGTGTTGCGAGAGACAGAACGCCGCCCTCACGGCCTGGGTTTCCGCCGACGCACGCGCTGCTTGATGAGGCATGGCGTCGTTATCTGGCAGCCATGGAACACCTTTTGTCTAATCAGCCTTATCTGTTGGGGGGGCGCTTTACGCTGGCCGATGCCAGCGTCTACGGACAGCTGGGTATGAACCTAGTGGATCCGCAGGCTATTGCGCAGTTAGAGTTGTTGGCGCCACGGACCTTTCGCTGGCTGTGTGCCATTCGCGAAGGGCGGCAGAATGAGGGCTGCGGTGACTTAGCGCTGACGCCAAGCCTGGAACCGCTGCTGCGCATTATCATGAGTACGTTTGGCATGCTGATGCGGCAGAACGAAAAGGCCTATGAGCACGCTGTAGCCGATGGCGAAACTGTATTTAATGAGGCGGCGTTTGATCGTCATCGTGCGCTCTACGACGGACATCTACTGGGCTACCCGTTCCGCGCTGTTGCGAAAACCTTCCAAGTACGTGTCTGGCGCGAGCTGAAGGAAAGTTGGCAGGCGCTTGAGGCGCAGGACCGAGAGTCTTTGGAGCAGGAGCTATTGCCTGATGCGGGTATTGCGTTTAGCCGGCGCAGCGAGCTGTAACCCTAACTAATCGACCCTCTCCAAATCAATGTTGCGCCCCCGCGGAAGCGTAATGCACCTTGTTCGCTATGCGGAGCATGTAGCTGCTCTATACTTGAACCGTTGGTGGCCATGAGGATGTGATCGAAGATCTAGCGTTGCATATGGCTGAAGCGTAAGGGGAAATTAGTTGCATCAGTCGAGCCCCGTCATAACTCGCGCAATGTTGGTATACCCAACGGGTAGAGACACTATTTTAGCTGCCAGCCCGCACCAGAATTGACGAATTCACCTGCCGGAGTCTTCTCTATAGCTTTAATGCCTGCTCGTGCTTCCACCGCTTGCAGGCTGATGCTATTTTGATTGGCAATCTCTTGGTAATACACCTTGCGCTGACTGTTGATATCAGCGACTAGCGCGTTCACCTTCGTCGAGGGTTTGATCGCAGCGATATAGCCGGTAGTGGTTTCTCCCACCTGGCCCGTTGATTTCGCCTCGCTCAGATCTAGCGCATATGCCGGGAGCATTAATATGAATGATAGCGACATTACGCTGACTGCTTTCTTTAGTACGGTTTGGAATTGCATGCGGGTTTCCTCCTAGAATAGCTCGTTGTCTTCGGTGAAAAGATTGTCCAGTTCTTTGTCTACCTTGATACGTATTTCGTGTTCAATTTTGACGTTCAGGTTAATGGTGATCGGCTCCTTTGGTGCATTAACCTGCACGGTGGGTGTGCAGGCCGTTGCCAGACAAAACAGGCATGAGGCAAGAATTATTCGCATTGGGTGCTCCTTCGGCGACTGTGACTATTGGAACGAAAGCCGACGTTAAAGTTCATTTCAGACTATGCTCGATCTTCTGAACCAACGTATCACTTACGCGCAGGCTTTGTAACAGCGGGTCGATGTTTTGTTCGAGATTGATATTGAAATTAATCTCGCGACCCTCGAAGCGCTCGGGATTATTGCCGGCAAGGGACAAGCCCAGTAGCAGCGTACCAGTTTTTTTCAGTTCAACTTCGGTGCTGAGCAACTGATAGCGAAAATCACTGAGCACGTCCAGCGTCAGTGCGAGTTCCTTGCTGGTCTCCCCCAATGATTGACTTGCGGCGCTGGGGACATAATGGATGCTGCCGCCGGGTGGGAGCGCGCGCAGGTAGCCGTTTTCTATGGTCAGTCTCCCGTCGCTCACTGTGACAGGGAGCTCGCCTTCCAGTACTCCGCTAGCGCGAATATTTTCATCCTGTTGCAGAGCCACCAAATCCGCTAATTGCCACTGTCGCGCTCGCAGTGAAAGCACGTTTTCTGGTGCGCCGAAGTCCCAGGAGGCTGCCTCAGGCAGGCTGAGTGTTCCGTTAAACATCGTGGCGGAGAAGCCGTCTATGCGCAATGCGGGCTGGGCAATGGGTGTGGGCGTCGGCATACTGACCCGCGCATTTATGTCACGTACTTCCAGCCCGGTCTCTAACTTCTCCAGCGTTAGGCTAATGGGCTTATGCGTTTGCCATTTTTCTATACCACTCCACTGTGCTGCGAGAGCCAGATTTTCGAACTGCTGCACATCGACATTACCCGATAGCTGTTGAACGTTCAGTGTGGAGGTCTGCGTCCACTGCATCGGATCAAAATTTTCTGTTTGAATATTCGTGTCGAGCAGCAGGCTCCCGGAGCGCACTGCCATCTCTGAATTCATTAATTTAAAATGGCGCAGTAGTGGCGTTAGGGACGAGATAAAGTAGGGCAGATCCAGTGCGTTGACGCTGAGGTGGTGTTTGCCGCGTCCTGTAGTGATATCTACCGAGCCCTTGCCAGCCATTAAGATACTTTGTGATGTGTCGCCCAGCTCCAAGGTGTAAGTGCTCTCGTTGCGGCTACCCCGCTGCGTCAAAATAAGATTGAGTTGCGGCAACTGCTGATGGTGCAACCGTGTATTAATGCGGGTGTTAAATTCAGTTTTGAGCCTGAGGGGCGCGCCAGCGAATCCCCTGATTTTTAGCGCCAGCGCCTCAAGGTGTAGCTGAGTCTCAGCCTCTCCGAGGATTACGTCGACAGCAGCCAGCTGACCGTTCCATAGGTTGTCATCGGCCCAGACGATATTCAGTGACTGGGAACTCTTCAAGTTAAATGGAACGTGTCCTTTCAGGCGCAGCCACTGTTGGCTTTGTTTTGGCAATGCGAGTCTCGTCGTCGCCAGGTTACCGGTAACGTCGAACGGATTTGCAGTGACTTGCACCTGTCCTTTTTCAAGCATTACCGTGATATCAACTGTGCCTGCCAGATGCTCTATCGTTCCAAGATAATCCAGGCGCTCAATCGCTTTTAACAGAGTAAGCCGCGCAGTGAAGGGCGCTAGCGCCGCCCATCCCGATCCGAGTGGCAGATCTATTGTATTGAGGTGGCGTACACTCGCATTAAACTCGCCGGCTCCGACCAGTGCCAGTGGTTTAATATCGGATAGATCGAGGGGTGGATCTGTTGTCACGGCAAGAAGCCGTAGCCACGCCAGTAGGGGTTCATCATCCCAATTTCCCTGCAGTTGCCACTCCCACATATTCTCGTCAACGCGGCCCAACTGCGCGGACACCATGAAGATATCGCTGTCGCCGTTGTGCAGCGTTATTGCTGCCTCCAGCGCAGGGGTGTTGCCGTTGGTGCTCAGCAAAACGGCAAGGGTGCTATCGGCCACAACGCTGTGCAGGCGAAGTTTCAACTGACCCGCGATGTCCAAGCTACCACTGGCCGAAAGCGTGGGCAGTGCTGGCGATTGGTAGTGCAGAGCCATGTGCTTGATCTGCAGTATTTCCGCAGGAAGTTGGTCGATGGCTTGCTGTGGCAGAAGGCTTTCTAAATCCAGTGTTGCCGGGCTGGCATCGCCGGCGGATGAGGTTTTTTCTACTGAGAGATCCAACCTGTCGATTGAGGCAGATTGTATCTTGCCAGTGAATAGCCGGCGCCAGTCATACTGGAATTCGATGGATTGTAAGCTTGCGTTATAGACATAGCCTCCGTAGCTGCCTTGCAGCCATAGCTGGTCGAGTTTTACGCTGCTGGTGGAGAGTTGCACCTGCCCCAGCACTATATCGCTCACGCCATACTGCTGTGCGAACTGTCTGAGCTGCGGGTTCAATAGGAGGGAAAAGTTGTGGTAAACATAGAACCCCGCACCTACGAAGGCGAAGATCGCTAAGACAAGAAAGTAACGCAAAGGGCGAGGGCCAACCATCTACGCAGTGTAATCCACCCTCAGGCGAGAGTAACTCTGCATTTTCGCCACTCTTAGCCTGTAGCGGCCCTAGACAGGCTGTAACACCAAATAATGCGCTGGTGGCAGCATCTGTACATTCGACATAGCGACTACTGATTTTTCTGAGAGTTTTACCGCCATCCCTAGAGCAGACTATGTGTTCTCCAAATGGCAGGCTGGGGACGGGTAGCTATGAGGCGACGCCACCAATCCGGTCTGCTCTGTATCAAATACTGCGCTCGCCGGCATTCCTATCATTGATGCCATTATATTATCTGGGGCATATTTCTATACAAAGCCTGTTTTTACTGTTGCAGCATTTATACAGAGGTTCGCCTTGATTCTTCACTGATCAACGAGCTACAACCCAAAGTTGGCAGACTCTGCAAGTCTTTTGGCGCAAATGGCTAGTCCAGTTCTCAATATCTCCCGGTAGGCTGTTTCTTTTATCCAATGTAGTGCTCAGCTTAAAAAAAGAAGGCTGATAACTGAACGTTTTAGCGATGTTTTTGTCGAAAGCTATAGTGACACGAATGTTGAATACCTAAGGCTAGTATAGCCTTGCACAATCACAATAAGTGCTGCGCAATTATCGAGAAGCACAGGGAGTGACATGAAACAGAGAAAAGAAAACGTCGACACGAAGTGCGGCATATGGAATATGGAATACGGAATATCGCGCATAGACGACGAGAAATATCGTGCGCATGCCTGGCGAGTGAGCTTGCGTAGACGCGGCATAACCCATGTGAAGAATTTCACGGACAGAAAATGTGGCGGCAACAAGCAGGCGTTGCGAGCAGCTAGGCAGTACCGCGATCAGTTTATTAGTGCTAACCCGCCCGTTACGCGCAAAGAGGTCTGCACTGTGCGCCGCTCAAACAACACGTCTGGAACAACAGGTGTATGCACCTATGCCAAGCGCTACCAATCGAGCAATGGTAGCGTGCGTGAGAACTGGTACTGGGAGGCGAGTTGGCCACTTGAGTGCGGAGAAAGTACCAAGATGCTTTTTTCTGTCAATACCTATGGGCAAGACATGGCGCGACAAATGGCTTTTAACGCAAGAAGAGAGGGGCTGGAGGCGGTTGAAGGCGTATTTTGGCGCTCTAAGCCTGGCGCTATGGTTGAGCTCAAGAGCGACCAGAAGAATAAAGTGTCGCCGAACCATCGAGTCGCGTAAAAGGAGGCTGCACTGGCAGCTTTGCAGATTCCGGTGACTACTCCCGCATCGTCAACACAGGAGTCGATAGCACCACGCTAAGAGAGTTGCGTGCGCTCCTATAATGGGCGGGCTTTTCCCTCTGCCCCTAAAACTGCACCAACTAAAACGAATTTTACGAAAAAACATCAAAAAAACCATTACCTACAACGTTTGCAGTACGGGTGCGCAACAGGCTGACGATTAAGTGACCTGTCGACTATTCAGGCGGGTTATTTTCATGCGCGCCAAACGACCGAATTTAGTTGCTTTTGGGTCTTGCAATCCTGTTTTAAACAACTGATTATATATACAGTAGTTTTGCCGACGGACAAAGAGAGTGCGTCGTCGATAGGGCCGGACTTATACCGGTAAACTAAACAAAAACTAGTTGAGTATTCGCATAATGAGAGAGGCCACTATGGACGCTAACAAAGGAAAAGCACTGGACGCAGCACTGAGCCAGATTGAACGACAGTTCGGTAAAGGCACCGTCATGCGTATGGGAGATCGCGAGCATGTGGCTATTCCTGCCATCTCTACCGGTTCACTGGGCTTGGATATTGCCCTGGGTATCGGTGGCCTTCCCAGAGGACGTATCTGTGAGATTTATGGGCCCGAGTCTTCTGGTAAGACAACCTTGACCCTACAGGTGATTGCCGAGGCCCAGAAGCTGGGCGGCACTGCCGCCTTTATCGACGCCGAGCACGCGCTGGACCCTGCCTACGCCGAGAAGTTGGGCGTACAGATGGATGAACTGCTGCTCTCTCAACCGGATACCGGTGAACAGGCACTGGAAGTTGCAGAAATGTTGGTACGTTCCGGCGCGGTTGATGTGTTAGTTATCGATTCAGTGGCGGCATTGACGCCCAAGGCTGAGATCGAAGGGGAGATGGGTGCTTCTCATGTGGGTCTGCAGGCGCGATTGCTTAGTCAGGCGATGCGAAAGTTGACCGCCGCTATCAAACAGACCAACAGTCTCGTTATTTTCATCAACCAGATCCGTATGAAAATCGGCGTGATGTTTGGTAGTCCGGAAACCACCACCGGCGGTAATGCTCTGAAATTCTATTCTTCTGTACGCCTGGATATTCGCCGTATTGGTGCAGTCAAGGATGGTGATGAAGTGATAGGCAACGAGACCCGGGTGAAGGTGGTCAAAAACAAGGTATCGCCGCCCTTTAAACAGGCAGAATTCCAGATCATGTATGGCCATGGTATCTATCGCATGGGTGAGGTAGTCGATTGGGGTGTAAAGCTAAACTTAGTGGAGAAATCTGGAGCTTGGTATGCATACAAGGGAGACAAACTTGGGCAGGGCAAGGCTAATGCTGCCAAGTTCCTAGGTGACAATCTTGCAGTCGCTCGTGAAATCGAAGATCAGATCCGCGCTCAAATGCTCACACCAACGACGCCAGCGGAGGCAGTAGCACCTGCCGATGCGGAAGAAAGTACCAAGGAAGCTGTTCCGAAGTAGCGATACTCTGGAAGCAGTATTAGTTTTGAACGTTTATTACAGGTGCCGGGGTCCCGCTTATTCCTCTCCAGCTCTCGGCGCCTGTTCTTATCATGCATGAAGACAATCCACTAGAAAGCAACCAAGCGGAAGAGGCTGCGAGTGCTGAAAAAACGCCAGCCGACGTTCGCCTAGCTGCGATGAATTTGTTGGCGCGTCGTGAACACTCGGTGCGCGAGCTGCGCAATAAACTGAAACGCCGGTTCCCAGATCACTCAATGATTGACGATCAGATCGCTCGCCTTACCGGCCAAAATCTACAGAGTAATTTGCGCTTTGCCGAATGTTATGCTCGAGAGCGCATCGGTCGCGGTTACGGTCCCGTGCGCGTGCGCGAGGAACTGCGAGAACGAGGAGCCTCAGCTCTTGATGTTGAGGCTGCAATGAAGGAGTTGCAAGTTGATTGGTTTGCTGTCGCGTCGGAGGTGATAGTTAAAAAATTTGGCGCTCTGGCGCCCAGTGATATCAAAGAAAGAGCTCGGCGCGCTCGCTTTATGCAGTATCGCGGTTTCACTGCTGAACATTACCAAAAGCTTTTATAGGCTCACTCTGTTGCGCCAGACGTGGTCACACAATGCACTGCAGCTAGTCACGCAGTGCCTCTTCTATAAAGTCCAAGCGATCCTGGCCAAAGTACATCTCGTCATCCATGAAAAACGTAGGTGCTCCGAAAATGCCGCGTGCGACCGCCGCTTCGGTATTGGCGATCAGTTCTGCCTTTACGGCAGGATCCTGCGCTAGGCTAAGCAGCGCGGCTGTGTCGAGCGCCTGCTCCGTCATAGCCGCCGCGACCACCTCAGCGTCGCCCATATTTTTCTCTTGCACCCACACCGCGTCATACATAGCATTGATAAACGTCTGCCCACAATCGAGACGTTGGGCGGCAATGGCGGCGCGCATCAGATTGAGCGTATTGATCGGAAAGTAGGGGTTGGGATTCAGTTCCACACCATAGCGACGCGAAAAACGCGGTAGATCGTGCGCCATCATGTAGTGCCCCTTTGCGGGAATGGCTACCGGTGAGTTATTGCCCGTGGCCTTGAAGACGCCGCCTAACAGCATCGGTTTGTAGGTCACATCCAGCGGGTACTGTGCAGCCAATTGGCCGAGGCGCTTGTGCGCCAGATAGGCAGTGGGGCTGCCGAAGTCAAAGTAGAAATCCAGTGTTTTACGCATGTGGTTGTTCCTGTCCTTGCAATAAGGGTGCCAATACGTGCTCGGTATAAAGCTGGAGGCATTGCCAACCTTTTTCGAGCGGCATGCCGCCGATGAGAGGGTGAATGGCAGCGAAAAAATGACTGCGCTCGCGATGGCGTTGCAGGCACTCCTGGGGGGTTATGATCTCGTAGCGCTTTTCTGCACGCAAAGCCTCTACCGAATCGCTGTCAAATTCCAGCGGGCGGTTGACGCCTTCCGTTTTCCAGCTGCTGTACTCTACCACTTCATTAAGAAAGTACTGGCCCAGCTCATCCCATGCTTGGTCGGGATGTTGGTGAATAAATAAGACAGAAAAGTCTGCTGGGGGTGAGTATGTAAATCCTTGCTTGCCGTATTTTTGTAGTTGCTCATAGTAGTAGGCTTCGAGTACGGGGTCTGCTATGGGGGGCGCAAACGGGAGCCCAAAACGCGCAGCTCGTCGAGCAGCAGGTTTACTCATGCCGCCCACCAAAAATGAGGGGTGTGGCCTGCTAAACGGTTTAGGGGTGACGTTGACCATCTTACCCTTGTACTCGAAGGGTTCATCACCCCAAGCCTTCAGCAGAGTCTCTAATACGTGATCCATCCATTGACCACGTTGTGCAAAGGGTTTGTTCGCAATATGGAATTCCACCTCACGATACCCCATGCCTGCAACAAAATTTAGACGGCCTTGGCTTAAAAGATCGACTACCGCAATATCTTCTGCCAATCGAATGGGGTCGTACAAAGAGACCAGTAACGCCATCACGCCAATACTGCAGCGCTCAGTGCGCGCAGCAATGGCAGCAGCCATGGTGAGCGGAGAAGGCAGCCAGCCATTATCTGCCACATGGTGTTCTTCTACATTGACACTGGAAAAGCCGTGCTGGTCGGCGTAGTTTGCCATGTCAATAGCGGTCTGGTACCGCTTGGATCGCAGAGCCGGGTCGGCCTCTGCGCCTGTCATGTTTAGACGCAGGTTGGCGCTAATGTCTAGCACTGAGCCGTTCTGTTAGGCCGCTTTTGGCGAGGGCTGAGCGCCTCGGATCAGAGCGCCGGGTACAGCGCCTGTATATTTGCCATTCTCCATGATGATTTCACCATTAACGATGGTCGCAATGTATCCGCTTGCACCCTGGAACATGCGTCGTCCGCCCGCAGGGAGGTCGTAAATAATTTGCGGTGATTCCAGTTGTAACGTCTCAAAGTCGATTAAGTTGAGGTCAGCTTTCATGCCGATTTCTAGCGTGCCACGATCTTCAAGGCCTACGCAGCGTGCCGTATCAAGTGTCTGCATTTTGACGACATCTTCGAGTTTGAGACGATGGCCGCGCTGGCGGTCACGCACATAATAGCTGAGCATCTGGGTAGGGATGCTGGCGTCGCACAATACACCGCAGTGCGCACCTGTATCTGCTAAAGAAATAACGGTGCTGCTGTCCTCTAGCAGTTCAACCTGCCGACTGAGATCGTTTGCACCGTAGCCAAAGCAGGGAAAGTACACAACGGTTTTCCCGCCGTCCTGCATCATTAGGTCGTAGCAGAATTCCTGCGGAGACACGCCAGCCTCTGCGGCCTTGGCCGCAATGCTGTCTTCAGCCGCCGGCTCGTAGTTGGGCGGACTGCCTAACGGATACAATTTGTCAAAGCCGCCGATAATCGTGTCCATGAACGAATCGCCCATTAGTGGCAAGTCTTCAGCGAGGATGGCTGCGCGCACGTCAGGTTTTTGCAGCTCGGCTAGGCGGTCCTCATGAGACATGGCCGAAAGCGGCCCATAGTTGGCATGAAAACTGAACGGGTTGATGGTTCCGTCCCAGCTGAGCAAAATATTCACCGGACGAGCGCCAACGTGAGGTATGAGTTGTGCGCCTTCAGCATTGGCTTGGCGACAGTATTCCAGCTGCTTAAGTACGCGATCCCAGTCTGCTTCTTCGCGGAAGAAGAGCACGAAATTAATTTGGCAGTTATTGTCGACGGATAGACGCTTCATCCAGTCCATTTCCTGCTCCCAGTTATGGAAGTCAGAGACGAGGCCGAAGATACCTTTACCGCCAAGTTCGCCGATGACTTTGCCTATACCGAGTAGTTCAGCTTCATCAGCGTAGGTTCCTGGCATGGCTTGGTCGCCGCCAGTGGTGTGCAATTCGGTGCGTGATGTGGTGAACCCGATAGCGCCGGACTCGATACCTTCTTTGACAATGGCGGCCATAGCAGTAACATCTTCAGGTGTTGCCATCTCATTCTTCGCGCCACGTTCACCCATCACGTAGGTTCTTACGGCACAGTGAGGCACCTGAGCACCAACGTCGATGGCGCGCGGAAATTTTTCCACAGCATCAAGGTATTCAGGGAAGCTTTCCCAATCCCATTTCACGCCTTCGTGCAGCGCAGCGCCGGGGATGTCTTCCACGTCTTCAACCACGGTGATCAGTCGGCCTCGAGCGTCTGCATTGGGTTCGCAGGGTGCAAAACCGATACCACAGTTACCCATAATCAGAGTGGTAATCCCGTGGTTCGCAGCGGGGCTGCAAAGGGGGTCCCAAGTGGCCTGCCCGTCCATGTGAGAGTGCACATCTACCCAGCCGGGAGTGAGCAATTTGCCCTGGGCGTCTATTTCTCGATTGCCATTGGCGCTGACATCCCCCACTGCAGCAATTTTGCCATTATTGATAGCGAGATCACCTAAAAATGCGGGCTTGCCCGTGCCATCGACTATGTTTGCATTACGGATTACCAGATCATACATATATATCACCTTTAACGGATTTCGAGAGCCAGTGTACTTAACTTATTGAGCCTCGCGCTAGCCCGTGGTGGGTAAATGCGTGGGTCGGTTTAAATTTCACGAATTTTTAGGGTTAACAGAGGGCCTTTTCAGGTTGTTTCATGGCTTAACTGAATACAGTCATTGGAACCAGAGCCGCAGCAGTGGATCGGCGACAGAGGACTTTCGCTGTGCAGCGTGACCGTCCCCGTATTGTTAAATACGAAACAGTAATTCTTGCCATAACGGCGCTCACAGCTGCGGCGCAAAGGTATCTGCCGAGGCTAATCCCCAGTCACGTGTCCAGCCATCGGGCACAACATCACCCAATAAAACATTCGCAGCAAGGGGCGGAAAAACGTCGTCAAAGTATTGGTTAATGCCATCTGCGCCGCGCCGCCAGATCAAATGAGGAAACAGTTTTTGGGGCTCATCAAGACCCATTGCGCCGATGATCTCAAAGGCTGATTTCAGTGTGCGTTGCTGAAAATTAGCCACTCGTTTGTGTCGACTCTCTACGTCCAATGCTTTTCCGCGCACTGGATCCTGTGTGGCAATACCGGTCGGACAGTTGTTGGTGTTGCAGGCTTGAGATTGGAGGCAGCCTAGCGCTAGCATTATGGTGCGGGCCGCATTGACAGCGTCAGCGCCAATCGCCAGCTTGGTGACGATGTCAAAGCCGGTAGCGGTCTTGGCTGACGAAATAATGCGAATTTTTCCACGCAGACCGGACCCCACTAGGCAGTTGTGCACGAAGCTGGTGCCTTCTAGGCAGGGAACCCCTAGTCGATTACTGAACTCGACTGGCGCTGCGCCGGTGCCTCCCTCAGCGCCATCGACCGTAATGAAATCGGGTGCAATGCCGGTCTCCAGCATGGCTTTACAAATCGCCAAAAACTCATACTTTCGGCCAATACACAATTTAAAGCCAACGGGTTTTCCGCCACTCAACTCTCTTAGCTTCACCACAAAATTCAGCAGGCCCTTCGGCGTGCTGAACTCTCTATGCCCGGGTGGAGAAATGACATCTTCTCCCATAGCGACCAGCCTAGTACGGGCAATTTCAATCGACACTTTGGCCGCGGGCAACACGCCGCCATGAGATGGCTTTGCACCCTGTGATATTTTTATTTCAATCATCTTGACCTGATCGAGCGTGGCTGAGGCTTTGAATGATTCGGAGTCAAAACCTCCATCAGGCAAGCGACAACCAAAGTAGCCAGTTCCGATTTGCCAGACGATGTCGCCACCCTGTTGATGATAGGGGCTAAAGCCTCCTTCACCGGTGTTATGGTAGAAGCCACCCAACTGTGCACCCTTGTTGATGGCCATGATGGCGTTGGCGCTGAGTGCACCGAAACTCATGGCGGAGCAATTTAGGCGCGCAGCATTGTAGGGTTTGGTGCATTGATCACCGCCAATAAGTACGCGTTTTGATTCCTCGAGCACTTCGGTCGGCGCGATCGAATGCGCAGCGCCTAACCAGCCCGTTTTGGTGATGTCATGCGCAGTTCCGAAAGGTTGGGTGTCGTCCAGCCCCTGTGCTCTGCGATAAACAAGATCACGCTCCTCTCTACTGAAAGGCAGTTCTTCTGTATCACCGGCGATAAAGTATTGTCGAATTTCCGGACGAATAAACTCCAGTGCATAGCGCATATAGGCCGCCACTGGGTACAGTCGGTTTAGCGTGTGGGGGCTGAACCAGAGGTCATGTATGCCAACTACCACATACAGTCCAAGGATGAGGGAGATGAAGTGACCTGGCGCCCAATGATTCGATGCTAGATAGATAGAGGCTGGAAACATCACCAGAGAAATAAACCAAAATAGTTTTTGCATGAACGTCACAATATGTGCTCCTTTAAAAATACAGTCGTAGAATTTAGGAAAAACTCGTTTAAATTCGTTGTCTGCTCGTTATGCTTTTCTTGCGCATGGCGTTGTCAAATGCTCGCAACTTTTACTGGCGCCTTGTGCGCTAACCAAAGGTTCTCTTTTGTGCAGGTCAAGTGTTGATGAGTGCCTGGCCCATACGCATAAATAAACTGGCCCAACTTTAGCGTGTCAATCATGGATTCGGCAATCTCGTCTCTTACCGTAGGGCAACCCCATGAACGCCCCAGAAGGCCGTGAATCCCTGCGGCGACGGGATCTACATAGGGCGCCCCATGCATAACGATAAAACGACGCATAGCAGACTCGTTAAAGCCTTTACTTAACCCCTGTAGTCTCAATGAGTAGCCGTTGCCGCCTTGATAGGTTGATTGCGTCAGGAATAAACCTAGGCTGGTTTGATGGCTGCCCTCACGATCCGAAAACGCGTTGGGGATGTCACCACCAGACCCCTGGCCATGGGCAACATGTTCTTCGAACAGTAATTCTCGGTTGGTTAAGTCAATCACCCAAAGACGTCGTTGCCGTGAGGGAATAGTGTAATCGATAATACCCAGACGGCTGGCAGACTGTCCGACGCCATTGCTCTGCGCGCATTTCATGGCGGAAACGGCTTCTGAGATCACCTCCGGATGGAGTTTTGGGGCTAGGTGGCCGATCAAGACAGCGTCATCGGTCTTTGCTTGGGCCGAAAAAAGCAATCCCAGTATCAAACCGGACATTAAACGCATAATGATTATCTTATTCACAAAACACGCATTTACGCTGCCTAATCGAAAACCGACTTGGTCTATTGTATAATAAATTTCAAGTAATCCAACAGGATAACGCCAATGAAGGGTGTTTTTTTGAGTCGACTACTTTGCCTCCAATAACCACGGCGTTCTTTAGTCATCGGACGGCTTAAACGCCTGGTTGAGGAAATCAATTCTTGCCAGCATTGAGCGTTTCGAAATTACGCTCTTCGCCATGCCATCGTAACCATGCACCGTTTGTTTAGTCTCATTGACGGTGACCTCAATGCTTTGCTGTTGCAGGGCTGAAATATAGTTTAGGCCCTCGTCTCTGAGCGGATCAAATTCAGCTGTTTCCACATAGGTCATCGGGAGTTGGTGGAATGGTCCATGGCCTGGGGCTGCATAGGCAGGGGTATCTGCGTCCCGGTAGCGGCTGAGGTACATGTCCCACATGTGGCGGTTCGAGCGTGCATTCCAAACTGGCACGTCGACAAACTCGGTTGCAGACGGTGTCGAGCAGGTGTCGTCTAACACGGGGTAAATAAGCATCTGTGCGCAGAGTGTGACAAGCTTTTCATCCCGAGTTTTTTGTGCCACGCCTGCTGCCAGTGCGCCGCCGGCACTATCGCCCCCGACGGCGATACGACTCGCGTCAATGCCGAGGCTGTCAGCGTTTGTGATGACCCATTCTAGGCTGGCATAACAATCGTCGAAGCCCCCTGGGAATGGGTGCTTTGGCGCCAGTCGATAAGGGACAAAGATGACAACGCATCCTGTTTCATTGGCATAGCGTTCGCAGCTTTTTAGATGCAGACTGCTATAAGTAATTCCAAAGCCGCCACCATGGTAATAAACGAGAGCAGGTGCAGGAACAGACGTCGCCACACGATGGGGTGTCAGGGTGAAAACCTTCAGATGACTGCCATCCACTCTTGTAATGAGATGAGGATCGACTGCCAGCTTGAGTGAGCGCCTCACAAAGAAACACTGCATCTTCAGGGCTGTGTTAATGAACCACAGTAGCAATACGTTGAAGGTGAGGGTCACTACAGGGAATTTCGCGAAGTCAGGATGGATGTTGTATTTTTTTTTCGTCATATTCATTTGTCTACGTTGTTAATATTTTTTTTAGGAAAAAATCCTAGCGAGCGGTTCCAGCGGGCCGTCAGGCGAGAAGGCAGTTCCAATAGGGCCTTGAGTCTGATTTATTATACATGCTTGCTGGGATTTTGATCTCAACTTGTTGATAGCGCTGATCTGGTTCATGCTGAGCAGAATAATTCTATGGAGACCCGTTAATTATGCTAACCAAATTTGATGATTACCCGATTCACCAGACCGCAGAGCCTGTTTTTCATACCGCCTCAAGCGATCGGTTTTTTTACGACCGCTACTGGTACAACGGTCACGCTCAAGACGGCAGCTTTTATTTCGGCGTGGGGATGTGTCGCTACGCTAATCTTGGCATTTTGGATTGTAGCCTGAGTCTGGCCATAGACGGACACCAGTACGCGTTTCACGGCTCGCGTAGGGCGCCCCAGGAACCCACGGACACCACGGTAGGGCCATTTGCGTTGCAGATACTGGAGCCTATGGGGCGTCACCGCCTGCTGATAGAAGCGAATGAAACGGGTATAGAGTGCGACCTGCTCTTCACGCCGCGCACCGCATGTATAGAGGAGGGGCGTCAGACGCTGCGCAACGAGCGACATATCGTGATGGACGCGACTCGTCTCGATCAGTTTGGCTTTTGGTCTGGCTGGATTCGCTACGACGGTAAAGAGTTGAAAGTTGATGGGCGACAGACCTTTGGTTTGAAGGATCGCTCCTGGGGCATTCGCCCGGTGGGAGATGCCTATTCGGGCGGCGCGCCCTTAGCCGAGTTCCAGGCCGTGCATTTTTGCTGGATGCCGATTCACTGGGAGAACGAGTGCAGCCTTGCGGGTTGGTTTGAGGACGGTAACGGCTACCAGTGGCATACGGACCAAGCCTTTTTGCCGCACTACCCTAGTATGGACGCGATTCCAGGCACTATCGACCCTCAGGCTCGGGTCTGGCAGGGTAAGGTAGAGCACCAGCTCAATATGATTCCCGGCACGCGGCGTGCCCGCTCAGCGACCGTTACCATGCACGACCGATCCGGTGAAAGCATGGAAGTGAATCTGGAGCCTGTGCTGGTGCATCGCATGAAAGGGTTGGGTTATCAGCACGCCCAGTGGGGCCATGGCAAATGGCAGGGCGAGCTGGCCATAGGGGGGGAAAGTTGGAAGGACAGTGATCTAGATCCGCTGGCGCTGGAGAATCTTCATATCCAGCAGATTGTGAGGGCAACCTGTGGCGATAAGGTGGGTCATGGCGTACTGGAGCAGATGCATCTAGGGCCATCAACGACGCTGGATTTTGAAGACTGGTTTGACGGGGCAAAATAACTATCAATTGGGTTTTCAGCGCACAATAGCGGTTTTTGTAACAGAGTTGGATCACGTGAACGATTCAGAGGCGTAGCAAAAAATGGCCAGGCGTAGAAGTGTGCTGTCTAGGATTTTGAGAGTGATATTACTGCTCTCACTGCTTGTGGTTGGCGTGTCTTTGGTGGTGGTCTGGCAGGTAGGCGCGTGGAATCTGGTTTTTCCATCACATCATCACGATACTGTGGCGCCCGCTATTCCTTCAGAGATGTTATCTCCCTCTGTACTCGTGTTTAGTAAGACCAACAGCTTTCGGCATGCAGAGGGCATTGCTGGAGGCATAAAGGCCCTGCAGACCATTACGGGAAATCAGCAGTGGGGGATGTTCCATACGGAAAACGGTGCAGTATTCAATGAGAACGATCTGACCCGGTTTGATGTGGTGGTCTTTTTGAATGCTTCTGGAGATGTGCTCAGTGACGAACAGGAGGATGAGTTTCAGTCATGGCTCCAAGCGGGCGGTGGATGGCTGGGGATTCACTCAGCGGGTGATGATTCACATTCCGAGTGGCAGTGGTATAAAGACAATCTAATTGGAGCGACCTTCACCGCCCATATCATGGGCCCTCAATTCCAGAGCGCTACTGTTGTCATGGAGAATCAGGCACACCCGGTTTTGGTAGACGTGCCTGATATCTGGCAGCACGAAGAGGAGTGGTACTCGTGGGAACAAAGCCCGCGAGTCGAGGGCTTTACTATCTTAGCGTCTCTTGACGAGGCCTCTTATAACCCAGTGCAAAAGTTTATGGATTATGAGCGAGACCTGAGAATGGGCGATCATCCGGTCGTATGGGCTAACTGCGTGGGCGATGGGCGCAGCGTTTATGCCGCCATGGGACACAAGGCAGAATCCTTTGAGCAGCCCGTTTTTCGGCAGTTGATCCTTAATGCATTGAGTTGGCTCATCGATGCTCAGGCCTGTCCGTTTTCGCCAGAGCCCTACGACAACGTAATGACCTCGGTTTCCAGCGCTGGGATATCACCTTCAGGTAATTGAAAACGCCAGAACATGATGCCGTAGGGACGTCCTTCGGTGTCCAACCAGTTAGGGCGTCCCGGGTCCCGATGTGCCACGATCATTTCGAAGCTGCCGTCCTCGTTTAGTACAGTTTGCTTTCTATTTAGTGAGATACTGCGTTCCTCGTAGTTCAGGGTCTGCAGGAATCGATTGAATAACACCACATTGGCAAATCGGCACTTGGGAAAGCGGCCTCGGATGAGCAATGCCTGATCTGGACCGAGTACAAACGGCGCCATGCTGTAAACGTTGTCACGGGCAGCATAGGTGATGGAGTCGTGGGAGTCGTCTTTTTTCGGTGGCATGAACTGATTGGGTACTCGTGATACCCACGATGGACTATTTGCATTGTTCATTGTAATTACGTTGCCGCTCACAAACGTGGTGACGCGCTGAATACCTGCAGCGATCTCGGCATCATTAGGTGACTGTCTAGGTTCTACTGACTCAAGATTGCGAATATCGACCGGAATGTGGTGCAGGCGATCGTTGTTGATGCAGTGCTCGCGCTCATAATAGTGCCGTGTGGTAATACTCGCTGCCCCTTCAGCCATCGGCATCCAGTTGTCTTCGACTTTTTCTGCGCTAAGAATAATTTCGTAATCGCCATTTTCGTCCGCCTTGAACTGCGTGTCATTGAGGGTGGACCCGATGCCGTCACTACCGGTATCGGCCGCCAACTCTAGTGTGAAGCTGGTGTAGGTGGCACCGGCGAGATTGCCTGTAATGCGGTAGCTGTGCTGGTCATCAATAACCGCTGAGTAATACCTTGCATCTGGGTTGTCTCCCAGCATCTTTTTGTGCTGATTAATAAAAGGCGTAAAGAACGGCCTGGCAGGATCGGCTTCTAGCCAGGTCTGCAGCGCATGCATCAATACGTGGAGCATGACACGGTGCGCCTCTGCGAAATCTTGCGGCGTACGCAGCTTCCATTCTGGGCTTGTGAATGCGATTTCCAAGTTGTCCAGCGCCTGTTGCAGTTCTGCCAACGCTTTTGCAGCAGCGCTGTCGGACTTCCCCTGAGCCACGGCAGCCACTGTTGGCGCTAGGATTCCTCCGATCAGGCCGCTAAGGGCGACTCCTTTCAATAATTCGCGACGTTGCATAGGCTGTCTCCTAGTGACTGACGGGTGAATACCGGCGGTGACACTTTTTATGTCACGTTTAGTGGGCGCTGCCCTCCGCAGAGGACATCCGTGACGCGCTCGGTATCCATGTACTCTTTTAGTCTGGTTAATTTACCTGAATGGAATTCAAACAGGAAATGGTATTCATTGCTGTAGGTCTGCCCGGACACATGTTCTCCCTCACTGGTCGCTTCGACAGCGACCTTGTCTCCTTCGCCGACCATACTCAAAATCGTAAATGTGAGTCCATCAGGAAACACGTCAAAAATTCCGCCGGCCGAAGCCGCCACCTGTTCTCGCGAAAAAATGCCAGATATTAGCGTGTTGCCCATAGTTTGAACGCAACCGTCGGCGGCATAGGCATCAACGATGAACGCAACGTCCCCACGATTGAGTGCGTCAAAAAATTGCGTGACGATTTTTTTGTTAGATTCACTGCTGTTGTTCATGGCTGAGCTCCAATGTGCGTTAGCTTAAAGATTGGCAGAGTCCACTCTGCCGCGTCCAGATTTGAGTTGTCCGCGTTTGGTTTTACTGTCGACACGCTTTCTCTGACTGCTGCGAGTGGGCTTGGTAGGCTTACGCCGTTGACGTGTCACGCTGGCGGCTCTTATTAATTCACTTAAACGGTCTAGTGCATCGCCACGATTTTTTTCCTGACTACGAAAGCGCTGGGCCTTGATAATAATAATGCCATCGCTGGTAATTCGCTGGTCATTGATTTTTGTGAGGCTTTCTTTGTACGTTTCCGGGAGCGAGGATGCTACGACATCGAATCGCAGGTGAACGGCCGAGGAGACTTTATTGACATTCTGGCCCCCTGCACCTTGAGCACGTATAGCCTGAAACTGAATCTCTGCCAGTGGAATGCTAACCTGGTTGGATATTTTCAGGCTCATGGCGATATCGGGTCCATTTTGATTAGCGGTCCGGAATCGCTAGCGATTGCGTCCCAGTTTTTCATGGGCGTCAACCCATTCGTTGGTGCGAGTTTCTTTGTCGAGTTTAGCCGCAGCGCCCAGTGAAATTTCCCCTGCCAGTACCAACCCAGCGGCTATTTCTGCTAACTTTAGTGCCTTACCTGTGCCAAAACAGTCCATTATCTGCAGACATTCACGTTGCGTGGGTAGGCTTGTGCCGCCCCCGTAGGTGGCAAGGATCAAAGCAGGAAGCGTAATGGAGAAATAATAGTCTCCATCACGAGTGACCTTATTGTAGGTGGAACATTGATTGGACTCTCCTATATTAGCGACGTCCTGCCCGGTCGCAAGATAGAGTGCAGCGAGACCGTTGGCGGGGTGGGCAGCATTATTGGACGAGTTGGTCAAAAAACTACTCAGGTTGCTAATGCCCTGGCCATAGTGCATTTGTTGCGGCGTAATACGCAGGTTTTTTTCCATCACATCGGCAGGAATGGTGATTTCAGCGGTGACTCTTCTGCCGCGTCCCTTTAACATATTGACGGAAGAGGTTTTCTTTTCCGTATCGAAGTTTCCCGACAGCAGGTAGTGTGACAATGCTTTGAACTCGCTGTTGATCCACTCACAGGCGGCGAAGGTGGCTTTGCTGGTCATGTTCTGTCCTGCAGCGTCTCCTGTGCCGTAATTAAAGCGCGTAAAAACCATGTTGTGGGCATGATAGTGCTCGATCTCATTCAGTTTGCCTACAGAGGTAGTTGATTCTGCTTGTGCCTTAATGCGCTCAAAGTGTTCATCCAGCCAAAGCCCGAAGTCGCGCGCTTCTCTAGCGCTGGGGAAAACAAACACCGGCGCTCGTTGCATAGCCTCGCCGGATACGGTGGTGATGACGCCGCCGCTCTCCCTAATGACGCGCATGCCGCGATTGTAACTGGCCAGCATTGTCCCTTCTACGGTGGCCATGGGGACGTAAAAATCCCCTTTGGCATGTTCTCCGTTGACCAGCAAGGGGCCCGCTAGACCGATGGGGATTTGAGCGACTCCAAAAATATTCTCGATATTCCCCGACATCTCAGCAGGATCGAATGAAAATTGCTTCGTGTGCTCGAGTTTTGCGGGTGTATTGGCTTCGATAAAAGCCTGACGCTCGCCGATAATGTTAAGGCTGTAATTATCGCTGTTGGATCTGGGTATTTTGTTGCTCACGCGGGTAACCTTACTAATAAATAGACTTTAAAATTACCTGATTAGACACCGGTGGTCAATTTCAGATGAATTTCGAGTAGCCGTTTTACCATCAATCTATGGTATTCGCGGGGTATTGACGATGTCCGTTAATGACCTGCAAAAAAGCGTCTCCATATTTTTTGAGTTTGCGCTCGCCAACACCTGTGATCTGTCCGAATTGTGTTAGATTTTGGGGAAGGGCGCTACACATTTCCTTTAGGGTGCGGTCGTGAAAAATGATGTAGGGGGGAACCCCTTGCTCCTCTGCCAATACGCGTCTGCATTCGCGCAATGCTTCCCACAGCGTGATGTCGATATCACTAGGCAGCGCAGTTTTTGTTTGTTTTCGCGCGGTTTTAGTGGTGGTTTCGCGACGCAACGTTATAGCCTCGTCGCCGCGTAATAGCGGGCGACATTTCTCCTCCAAGCGCAGTGCGCCAAAACGCTCCATGTCGACGTTCAAGTATCCTCTGCCCACGAGTTGTCTGAAGATCGAACGCCACTGCTTGTTATTCAGGTCTTTCCCAACGCCATGGACAGGTAGATGGTGGTGATCAAACTGCAATACTTTTGCATTTTCTGCTCCACGCAATACATCGATTAGATGATTGACTCCGAAGCGCTGTCCCGTGCGGTAGACAGCGCTAAGTGCCTTACGGGCCGCGTCGGTACCGTCCCATGTGTCGATCGGTTCAAGGCAAGTGTCGCAGTTGCCGCAGGGCTTGGGCTGGGGTTCGCCAAAATAGTTCAGCAGGGCTTCACGTCGGCAGGTGGTAATTTCACATAGGCCCAGCATGGCATTCAAACGGTGTTGCTCTGCCCGTTTGTGTTCTTCGCTGCCCTCGGAGGAGGACATCATTTGCCGCAGCTTTATCACGTCCTGCAGCCCGTAAATCATCCACGCATCAGAGGGTTCTCCATCCCGGCCAGCCCGGCCTGTCTCCTGATAATAGGATTCAACCGTCTTGGGCATATCCATGTGTGCGACGAAGCGCACATCCGGCTTGTCTATCCCCATGCCGAAGGCGATGGTGGCAACGATGATGATGCTGTCTTCGCGTAAAAAACGTGTCTGGTGTTCAGCTCGAGTATGAGCGGGTAGACCCGCATGATAGGGCAGGGCGGTAAAACCCTGACCCTGCAGCCAGAGCGCGATTTCTTCGGTTTTCTTGCGTGACATACAATAGACGATCCCGGCATGCTGTTGATGCCCGTCCTGTAAAAAGCCCAGCAACTGCGACCGGGGGTTGTCTTTGAGTGTGATACGGTAGTGGATATTGGGTCGATCAAAGCCGGCAATAAACTGCCTGGCCCTATTCAGGTCTAGGCGCATAATGATTTCGGTGCGTGTGCGCTCGTCCGCTGTAGCGGTGAGGGCTATACGTGGAATAGTAGGGAAATGTTGATGCAAAAGGCTTAACTTCAGATAGTCAGCGCGAAAGTCATGCCCCCATTGGGAGACGCAATGCGCCTCGTCAATCGCAAATAGCGCTATATCAGCCTGCTGCAGTAAAGTCATACAGCGTTCTTGTGTCAGACGCTCTGGGGCTATGTACAGTAGGTCAAGATTGCCAGACAGTAGGTCCTCTTCTACTGTCTGCGCTGCTCTGACGTCCAGTGTAGAATTAAGGAAGCTAGCCCGAACGCCAACCTGCCTCATGGCGCTGACTTGATCCTGCATCAGGGCGATCAGGGGAGAGATCACAACGCCACACCCTTTTCTTGCCAAAGCAGGAATCTGATAGCAGAGGGACTTTCCCCCGCCTGTGGGCATTAATACAAGAGCGTCACCGCCATCGATGATGGTCTGGATGATTTCGCTCTGGGGTTGCCTAAAAGATTCGTAGCCAAAGACAGATTGTAATATTTTTTCGGCGTTGCTCATGGCGACGGATTATACCGCAGTATGGATACTAGGTTGGAACATTAGCCCAAACGCGATACTAAGTGGTAAAATATAGTTGATTGCATATTAGTAACTAGGAGCCGCGAGTAGCCATGAGCAAACCAGACATCAAAACCGATCATGAAACTCATCATGAGTGCTTGAATCGTTTTATTGACCTTGCCAACACCATGAAAGATGAGGGTATTGATACCAATATAGTCTCTTACGGATTGATGTCGGCCTCCGGTTACTACACCACCTATGCGCTTGGTGGAAATGAGGGCGGCCTGACCGATTCTGGCGTGGAAAAAATCACTGCGACTTACAAGGATGAGTTGGAACGTATACAAAAGCTTAAGAAAGAGCAGGTTGGTTCTAAGGGTTAGTGGTTTTGCGAAAATGCGCCTAGTGTTAGCGTAATACTAGGCCAGCGTATCTTTTTAGTGGGTGATGTCCATGGGCCAGCGGGTCAGATTCAGGCTAATGCGCGCCGGTCGGGCTGCGTGCGACGATCGTTGGCCACCAAAATACCGTTAATGGCGAGAGGAAATGTTACCGACTTGCCCTGTCTGCGATCTTTGGGGCTGCGTGGTACCAAGTTTAGATTGGGTTTGGTCGGTGTTGCCACCGTACGTTTTTTATACTGTGAACCGTAATTTTGCGGCGTCATAACAAAAACATATGCCGCTATCATAATAGCAACAGATCCCGCGATGCCCAGAGCGATCAGTATCAAGTCCACGTCATTATCCCGCTCTGTAAATGGCCATTGTGCAAAATCATATTTATAAACAGCAATATTCAAGCCAATTTTTTTTAATTCTTATTTTTCAATAGCTTGATCGATTCTTGGTGCTCAAGCCGGATGCAAACCTGAGACAGTGTAAAGTTTTTTGACGTTTATGGCTTAGCGTAGGCACTAACCGAGACTGATGAGGCTACCGCTGCTCAGGGAAATGACGCGGCTTGATGACCCATGCGGTTTGGCACAGATAGTCTCAAAGCGCGGTTCTCGGGCATGAAGAAGGGTGGTTTGGCCCGACAATCTAGAGTAAAACCTCTGACGGGTGAGGGTGGCTAAGAAAATCTTTTGGACTGGCGGTAAACCCATACGCGCCAGACTGGAATACCACTATTAGGTCTCCAGGACCCGCCCGCGGCAGGTTAACCCGGTTGCCTAGCACGTCAAGGGGGGTGCACAGTGGCCCCACAACGTTCACCATCTCCATTTCATCCGCAGATATTCGATTACCTAGGCACAGGGGATAGTTTTTGCGAATGACCTGTCCGAAATTTCCCGAGGCAGCGAGATGGTGGTGCAGACCGCCATTAGTGATAAGGAAGACTTCTCCCCGAGAGACTTTTCTGTCAACGACTTCGCAGACATAGATTCCTGCTTCGGCAGTGAGATAACGGCCCAGTTCCATTACGATTTCTGCTTCAGGCAGCTTTTCCCGTGCGGTCTCGATCAGAGGAAACAGGTTGGCGCCGATAGCGGCTAAATCTAGACGCCGCTCGCCGGGGAAGTAGGGCACGCCTAGCCCGCCACCAATATTCAGCCAACGCACAGGTGACGGTGCGAACTGGGCTAGACGAAAGGCGAGTTCAAACGTCTTAGTTTGGGCTTCGATAATGGCCTGTTCACGTAAATTCTGCGAGCCGCTGAAGATGTGGAATCCCATGAACTCCAAGGGTAATTCTTTCAGACTCTCGAGCATCGCTGGCACACACTCGGCGTCTACTCCGAAGGGTTTAGCGCCACTGCCCATTTTCATGCCCGCCGACTTGAGTTCAAAGTCGGGATTGACACGAATAGCGACACGTGGGCGAACGGAGTTCCGCTCAGCTAGTGCCGCGATACGCAGCATTTCACCATTGGACTCCATGTTGATGATCACGCCGCTGTCCACCGCAGCTTGAAGATCTGTATCTGATTTTCCTGGGCCTGCGAAACTGATGTTGGCTGGGCTAGCTCCAGCCTTAAGCGCTACCTCGAGCTCGCCTGCAGAAGCCACGTCCAATCCGTCAGTTATTCCTGCCAGATATTGCACAACCTCGGGCATTGGGTTGGCTTTCATTGCATAGTGCAGGTGAATTTCAGCCGGCAGCGTTGCACGCAAATGCTCGACCTGCGTGCGCATTAGGGTGCGGTCATAAGCATAAAAAGGCGTATCACCCAGCTGCATAGCGATATCGACGAGGGGTTGTCCTGCGATTTGCAGACAATTATCTGCGACTTCGAATTGATTCATCGGCACATGCTTCGGTATCTTGGCTATACCGCTTCTGTCGTTCATATTGAGACATCCTGGAACATAGTTTGATGCTGCTGGGATAGTAGTCGCCGGTCAATTTTGCCATTGGTGTTATGCGGCAAAGTATTTTGCACAGTGATCATGATAGGCACCATAAAATTTGGGAGTTCCCTGCGGCAGCAGCTTAAAACGGCATTTTTTAGAACGTCATCTACCTGCTCGCCTAGGGTAGGACTAACAATCAGCAGTATGGCCTCACCGAGTGCAGCATGAGGCAATCCGATAGCGACTGCTTCGGTGACCAGACCGGAGCGATGGATAATGTCTTCTATTTCGGTGGGGCTCACCCGATAGCCAGAAGTCTTGATCATTTCATCGTTGCGGTTTATGAAGTAAAGGTAGCCGTCTTCATCCTTCATAACTTGGTCGCCAGACCACACGGCTAATTCTGCGGAACTAATTTTGGGTGATTTATGTGGGCAGGGCTTAAAGCGCTTAGCCGTCTCGTCGGGATCATTCCAATAGCCTAAGCTCACCAAGCTGCCGCAATGGACTAGTTCACCAGGTTCATAGGGTGCACATTCCTTGCCTTGTGTATCCATCACTAGGATTCGGGCATTGGGAATGGCCTTGCCTATTGAATGTGGTCGAATACTCACCTGATCAGGCGCCAGATAGGTTGAGCGGAAGGCCTCGGTGAGGCCGTACATCAAAAAAATATCGGTCGAGGGCAGTAGCTGTTGCAGCGCCCGCGTGGTGGGTACTGGCATGGCACCACCCGTATTGGTAATGTAACGCAGCGATTGCGTTGCTTGAACTGGCCATTCTAGGGCTTTGAGTTGATTCCAAAGAGACGGTACTGCAGCCAAGCCGGTGATCCCATAGCGCACCACCGCCCGGATGACGTCGCGAGGTAGTAGATAGTCCAGCAGTATGACGGACGCCCCTACTGAAAACGCCGTGGTGAGCTGGCTGAGCCCCGCATCGAAGCTGAGGGGCAGCACCGAAAGTACACGGTCAGTAGGGGAGTTGCGTAGATAACTGGCAACACTGCGTGCCCCGGTAACCATGTTGCGATGGGACAGGACTACACCTTTCGGGTTGCCGGTACTGCCCGAGGTGTAGAGGATAGCGGTCATATCAGTGTCAATACGGTGGTGCAGTGCTAGGTTGGCACTGGATAAGTGACAAAACGCGTTGTAGCCCATGAGCCTTTGTGGAATCGACGCCGCTTTAGTGGGTGCTTCATCTTCCACTAGAACGATCGTGTGCAGATCAGGGCAGGTATCGAGCACTGCTAGCAGCAAAGCGAGGCGAGCAGCAGACGTGATCAATACTTTGACGTCGCAGTGGCCCAGTATATACGAGACTTGACGCGGTTTAAGTAGCGGATTGATAGGTACAAAGCAGGCCCCGGCTGCCGCTGTGCCAAACAGACTGAACACAGTTTCCGGCTGCTTCGGCAGATACACTGCAACCCTCTCTCCAGGACCGATTCCCAGGGCCAACAGTGCACTGGCTACCTGCTCCACCCTCCGCTGCACTTGGCTGTAGGTGAATGTCTGATCCTTGAACAGCAGCGCGGGTGCGTTAGGCGTAAGCTGCGCACTCTGAGAAATAGATTGGTGAATCAGGTCGGGCATTGCGATGGAATCAATGGGATTAGCTCGTCTGCAACAGGTCTGTATTGTAGCTTAATTGAAGCACGACTAAAGGGCGGATCATGCGATGACTGTCTACTGGCGGTAGTGCTAGGATATCTAGTGTTTTATGCCCATACGCTCTAGTACTTTGTAGAGGGTTGGCCTAGAAACGCCCAGCGCATTGGCCGCTTCACTTACATTTCCGTTATTCTGGCCCATGGCGCGAGCTACAGCAGCGTTTTCCGCCGCTTCCCGCACGACTTTGAGGCTTAACGGCTTGGGCTTGTCGTCGCTGCTAGCCAAGTTAAGGCCTTCAGCGGTCACCTGGCTGCCATCAGCCATAATCACCCCGCGTTTGACGCAGCTCTCTAGTTCGCGCACGTTGCCTGGCCAGTCAAAGGCTTCCATGGCCGCCATAGCTTCAGCGGAAAAGTACTTTGCCGAGCTGCTGTATTCTTGGGTCCACTGATTAAGAAACGATTTGGCCAATAGAAGAATGTCGCCTTCACGTTCATTGAGCATGGGTACGTCTAATACCATTTCACTAATTCGATAATATAAGTCTTCGCGGAACAGACCTTTTGAAATCAAGTCCTTTAGGTTGCGATGTGTGGCGCAGACGATACGGACGTCCACCGGTATTTCCTTGCGCCCTCCAATACGTTCTATAACTCTCTCCTGTAAGAAGCGCAAAAGCTTAGGCTGCAGTTCCATGGGGAGGTCCCCAATTTCATCTAGAAATAGAGTACCCTTATCAGCATATTCAATTTTCCCCGGAGTTTGTTTTACTGCTCCGGTAAAAGCGCCCTTTTCGTAGCCAAAAAGCTCACTCTCCAGTAGATTCGGCGGTATTGCGGCACAGTTGATTACCATTAATGCATGATTAGCGCGTGGGCTCAATTCATGTAGCGCCCGCGCACAGAGTTCTTTGCCGGTTCCGCTTGCTCCTAGGACCAATGTTGTGATGTCTGAAGGTGCTATTTTTTCGATCGTACGACAGACTTCGAGCATTGGGGCGCTGGCCGTAATGATACCTTTTAAAGGCATGTTCTGGTTAAGATTTTGGAGTCTGCGGTTTTCAAGTTCCAGTGTGTTCACGTGATAGGCGCGGTCCACCAGCAGGGCCAGCATTTGCGGGTCAGCCGGTTTCTGGTGGAAATCATAGGCACCTAGGGCAATGGATTTGATTGCGTTTGCGCGATTATCATTTCCGGTAAGGATGATGACTTTTGTTTCAGGTGTCAGAGACAGAATCTCACTCAGAGTCGCGAGCCCCTCAGTCGCACCGCCAGGATCGGGCGGCAGGCCCAAGTCCAGTAAAACGACATTCGGCTCGATACGACGCACTTGGTTAATGGCATCCGCACGGTCGCCAGTAATAGTCACTTCGAAGTCATCAAATGCCCAACGTAATTGGCTTTGCAACCCTTTGTCATCCTCTACTACCAGCAGTTTCTTTTTGCTATCTTTCAATGGCATTCTACCTTATGAGAATGAGAATGAGGATGCATGCTCGACATCGGCTTCATCAGTACAGGGTATGAGCACGCGAAATACAGAACCCTGCCCTAGTTCACTCGTCACGTTTATTTCACCTCCTAGACTGTGGATGAAATCGCGGCTCTCGAATACGCCGATACCCATACCCGTCAGGCCTTTTGTGGAGTCGAAGGGCTTGAAGAGACGATGTCGGATGAATTCTTCATCCATTCCTGTACCGTTATCCTCGATTTCCACGATAGCAAAGCCGGGGCGGGTCAATAGCCGGACCGTTATCTCTCCTCTCTCGCTTGATGCTTCTTGGGCATTTTGTATCAAGTGTTCAAATACTGTTCGCAAACGATCAATATCACACGTTAATGTCGACGTATTATCTACCACGGTGAGCTCGGGGCTGGGAGTCCGGAGTTTACAGGTATCAACAACGTTTTCCAGCAATTCTATCAGTTTGAATTCTTGCGCTGCCGTCCTCAATGTTTCACTTCGCAGTTGCGTCATTAATTTACTCATGCGACTCACCGTATTGCTAACCGTGTCAACCATATCGTCAATAAATTCCGGATTCTTCTTATGCGTTTTTGCATTTGCAACGATCAGAGAAAGTTGCGCAAGAACATTTTTTAGGTCGTGGATGACATAGGCTGAAAGCTGGTTGAACGCTTCGAATTGACGCGACTCAACTAGCGCTTGGTCTGTCTGGAACTGGGCTAGGTGACTGGCTGCCTGCTTGCCTGCCACTTTTAGGAGGTCCCAGTCCTCCCAGTTGAGAGCTTCTGTGGACTCAGATTCGTGAAGCAATACAATGCCCTGCAGTCGATCGCCAAATAAAAGTGGAATAATTAGCCACGCGTGAGGAATGCCACTCACACTCTTTGGCATTGAGAGACTCCCATACATGTCTGGATCACGCCTCCACTCTCGTATATCAATAATCCATTCATAAGTTTGTAGCCATTCGGTCAGTTCTCTTAGATCGATATCCCGTCGCGGTATGGGCATATTCCAGTTGGCAGAAATAGCGAAACGCCCGTTATCGACTCTACTCCAGAGGACTCCTCCGGGGCTTTTGGTTAGGTTGGCAACAGCGCGGGTGATATTTTCAGGGATGTCCGTACTGCCCGTTGCGAGAATTTCAGTGAATTCCAGCCATTCAATTCGGTAATCGTATTTGTAACTGAAGAAGTTTTTGCTGAGCCACACTCTGACGTGGGCTCGAATTCGTTCGGAGAACAATAAAATAATCAAGGTTGCGCCAGCGGCACACAAAAAAGTAATTTGTAATACGTCACCCCAATTGCCACCTAAGTAGTGAATGAAATAGCCGGCTAGGGCCATTGCGATAAGGTACACACCCGAGGCCATCAAGGTGAGGGCATGAAAGGCTAAATGTCTTGGAGTGCGAAAGCCTTGCTTGTTCTCTTCGATCTGCTTGCTAGCGGTGCCGGTAATGCCGATGCCAATCAGGATAGCGGCTAGTGTGCTAACAAACCCGCGTGATTGCCACACGTTGTAATCCACCTGGCGAAATAAAAGTCCTTCTGTGTACATAAAAAAATCAAAAGAAAACACTATGCCTAGGCCAAAACACAGTTGTTTGGTTGTCCAGAGCTCACGCTCATTACTATTGAGATAATACTGGTGCAGCAGTAACAAGCTCACAATAGACATCCCAAGCCAACTGCCGGAATTTGCATACAATAAAATATCAAAGAGTGAAGGAACTTTTTGTATTAGGGAGCCAGTACTGACCAGTAAAACGATAATCAAGATAAAACTTAGGAAATACCAGCGGCCCCATCGATTGGTCGCCACAAAGTGATTGGCGCCCTGCGGTTGTAAAGAAAGTAGCCGTAACAGAACAAATATCCATGCGCTGTTACGAACCACCTCGGCAAGTTGTATCAGTAGCAAAGTGGGGCTGACCAGCAAGGTTGATATGGCAATGATTGCTGCCCATACAGCGGTCAAAATGCATGCGGTCAGCAGAGCGTTACCCACGGGGTTCTTTCGTCTGGAGATCGAAGCAAAGATAGCGACAACCAAAAAGGCAAAAGAAGCGCTGCCGTAGCTGTACATGCCGATGTTGTCGACTATGCCGGCCGAAGCTTCTAATCTAGGAATTAGAACATCGAACACAACATTACGCCCCTCAATTGAATTGCCTATAAAGAAACATTATACCTCTGTTTTGTTGGTGTAAATGGCAGTAAGTGTGAACAGAACACCGTTTTTTTAATACATGATGTACTCAACCGAGAATAATTAGAATAAATTTTTTATTACGTAGGGCTGTTTGCCGCCATCTAAATAATAAGAAGAAGCTTGATTCGCCCGAGCATCTCATAAGCATTGCCGTCAGTGTTTGACATGTTTATGGAAGGTAAATAGCGGACGAGAACTTTAGACACGATAGCAGTTGTTGGTCTTAGACATGTTAGATCACCTCTGGCCGCGGAGCTAGCGCGAGATTCGTTCTCTTCCACTAAATTTTAGGTGGATTATTCTCAGTGCTGTGCGGCTTCTAACCATGGGTTGTTGTTGCCCCGGGCTATGGCGCGAATCATTCTAGGTCACAATTCCACCTTGAGAAGATTTTGACACAGGGTTAGCATAGCGCAACTCGGTGGGCTAGCTATGTTTATGGCTATTCCATCCCCGCACACAGCCCATCCAACGGTATTATAGTGAGTTATGGACATTCAGTCAGACGTCATCGCGATCCTGCAGTCAAATCTCGGCGTTCCGGCTGGCGACATTCTGGCGCACCCGGACACCCCCGTTTTAGGCGCGATACCAGAAATGGATTCCATGTCGGTTATTGGCATTTTGGCTAGCCTTGAAGAGCGATATGGCATTATGGTTGATGATGATGAGATTAATGCTGATGTTTTCGCCACCGTTGGCAGTCTGACTTCGTTTGTGGAGTCTAAGCTCAGATAGGCTGCTGTAGCTTGCTATAATTGCGTCAAATTGACTTGATTCGAAATCAACTTCACAGATGTCTGCATGAATTAATTGTATTTTTGGTACATATTTGGAGGCTAATCCAATCATTTGTGCTGAAAAATCTACACCGATGACTGACCAGTTATGATCCGTAAAGTAACGTGCAACTGGCTCGCCGGCTCCACACCCTCAATCAAGCAATTTCCCATTTTTCAGGTTTAGTGTCGAATAAAAGCCATCTAGAACATCAGACATATCAAATTGCCCACGATTCTCTTCGTAGGTTTTTGCAAAAGCGTCATAAGTTTCCATGAGTTGATTGTTCATTATTTTCTTCACCGGAGCTGACGGTTGCAGAGATAAAAAGTATAAATCACGCCCATTATCAGTTTAAAAAAACAATAGAACAATCGCCCTCTTTTTACAGTTTTTTTGCTAGGAAAGACAAACATCAGAAATGTATTGTAAAAATTGTAGTATCGACGGCTGGACTTGAACTAACGTCCTCGTTCAACGTACCTATGCAGCCTGTAGTGGCAGCTTAGAAGTGAGTTTGTACTAAAAAGTTTACTACGGTAACTGGGCGGCGAATAGCTGTTCGGATAGCTCGCTGCTTTGACCCTGCACCTTGCCAACTACAAAGCAGAGCCAAAGCGTCGCGTGACAGCGCCATCCTCGGCCACACGCCCATCAGAGACATCGCGCAGAACTAGCTCGTGCGGGTAGATGTGCTGAAGCTAAACTACGAGCGCAGGAGAGACTGAGGCCAAAGCGACCCCAGAAGGGGCCGCAGCTTATTGTCATTTACGAGCGAACTTACTCAGACGCCTCGCTCTAGAAGATTTTATGAAATCTCCGTAAAACGCAAGAGCATCATAGACATTTGCCGATAGTCCAATCTTCCGGCAAACTGAAGTCACTTGCAGAGTTGCCTTGGATCTTAAAAACGCGAGATATCTGCGGAATAATACAAATGTTACCAAGCTTATCGGACGTTTCCTGTTTTGCGCCGCTGCAACCTTGCGCTGGGTACGTCTCGCCACAAAAGCCGCCGTTGATTCCGTTGCCCTCATATTCACCCGAGCTCTCGAAGCTCCACGAACGAGTGTCACCTTGCATCTGAGCGAGGATTTCGCCGTTTCTGGGGTTCTTGAATAGCTGCAACTGACCGCACGTGCCGGTGCCGTGGCCTACGGCGGCCGCGACAGTGATCTTATTCCCAGCGGGGCCAGGCACGCAGAGCAGCTGGCCCTTATAATTGTTCTTTTGGTCGATGAATTTGTCTACAAACCACTCGAACTTGGCTTCCGCGTTGGGAATAGCCGGGTATTTGGAATTCGGCATGCCGTGCGTTTTAGAACGACACTGCAACATTTGCTCCGGGCCATCGACGACCATCGGGTAGACCGCGTTCACATCCCAGATTTCGTCAAACCTGCTATATGCGGCGGTATTACCCTTTGGTTCTATGCAAGTATACAACGGATTCCCGCCTGTTGTATTCTCAGGACTCTTAATGCACTCCGGCTGTTTTAGGCAAGCTTGAATCACGCTCCACAAGGGCTGACCCAGTTGCTTCTGTCCGCATGCTAGAAGTTTTCCAACGCCGTTGCAAAGATTCCACCCCGGATCGGTGCCGGTCGTCACGGCGCCCGGTCCCGGATCTGTGCCAAAACTTTCGATGGTCCACGTGGCAGGCTGCCAGTAATCAGCGCCAGGTTTTGCCCCGTCAAGGCCGTCAAGGGCGCTTGCTGGCTTTGCTGACGTGATGTAGACGTTATAGGCCCCTTTCTCGGGCGTAATGTTATTGAGTTTACATTCACTGAGCTTTTGACCATCACAATTACCGAATAAACTTGAAAGCGTACAATCGGGATTGTTTGCAGGGTCCTCCACGTTTACCGCTTTGCACAAATAAATATTATTTACACCCCCTTCGTCGGATCCGCCACCCGAGGCTGCGATATTGAGATTGGTCGCATCGGTGATATAGTCGACCAGCGTGCCACCGTATGTATCCTTGGGATCAAACGAGCTAGTGGCTCGTGTGCCATACCAATAATGCGAAGCACTGCCGCCTTTGGTAGGCGAGCCGTCATAGTTTTGGAACCAAACCGTCCCTGCCGCGAGGGGCGCTAGAGTGTAAACACTCTCGTGACACTGAGTCTCAGTCGTGACGTCTGGAACTGGAATGTCTTTACACGCATTGGCACCGACAATGCCAGAGCAGTTGGGTTGGCGTGGACCAGGCTGAACAGCGCCGCCTGCAGATGCAGAGTCGCCGTTAGCATCTGGGCCCACATCCGGGTTGCAAACAGTAACCTGAGACGTACCAAATGGAGAAGGGGGGGGGCATGTGTTGCCGGCAGCTACATATTGTTCAATGTTAGCGCTGGTCTCGATTCCCACTGTGCCTCTGAAACAAGAACCGCCTTCTCCGCTGGCATCTTCCTCCCAAAAATATGTGTGGTCCCAATATTGAACTTTGAGGGGCTGGGTCTTTCCAGATGCTTCCGACGGTAGAAAACCAACGATAGTTTGAATGTCCGGCCAAATGGCGGCTGGAACGGCGGGAGGAGTTTCGTCAGCGCCCATAAACCCGTCAGATCCGTCAGATCCGGGAGGACCCGCAGGGCCAGCAGGGCCAGCAGGGCCAGCAGGGCCAGCAGGGCCGGTGTTGCCGTCATTGCCGTCATCGCAGCCGCTAATAGCGCCTAGTGATAAAAACGCGACCATTAGGGCAAAGCCCATGGTCCTGCGCATTTTACCTCCTACTTTATGAGGTGATTTCATCATTATTCCTTGAGTTGCGTTAATTAAGCTTCCAACAGTCTAGTGCATAATACGTGCCAAGTGAATAAAATCAATAAGTTACTGAGCATTTGCTTCCGCTGTTTATCCCAGGTGTAAAGAATCCTGACACCCGCTCCACTTGAGATCACCGGCAGCAGGGCTGTTCTTCAATCTGGGGAACAGTGCGGTGATCAACGGCCACGGCGCGGGGGCTGCGGGGTTGGGTGTTGCAGCGATTGTGAGCCAGTGGAGGGACAGGCTGGATGAGGTGCCGCTGCTGGCTAAAGTGGCTGGTCATCACATCTTGATGTTATGGAGCGTTTAACCTCCTGTGATGTTCGTATGGCGCGGAGAGCGTCCTCGGCTGGGTATTGGCCTTATTGGGTTCAGACTTAGAAGCGCAGGGACGCGCTGTGGCATGGTATATGCTGGTATTCAAGCCCTCGTTGGAAAATTAGGGAAGAATCGAAGCGCCATTGTGATGGCTTAGTTATACCGGAAGGTCTCTATGATCGAAGGGTCTTCTGCGATAGACGCACAGGTTGCCTTTAGAGCCTTCTCTAAACTGCTCACACTCATGTCTACATCAGCGGCTTTATCCAATAGACACGCGGTATAGGTTCTCTCGTACTTGTCTTGCTTCGCCTGCTTTGCCAGTTCTTCTTGTTCTTCTTTGGCAATGCGCGCCCTCTCTGCTCTTTCAACTTCGGCGACTGTTCCGAGGAACTTACCGTCCTTCCAGATGCCTTCCCGTATCGTGCGATCTGCGGAGGTGTAGGTGCCTTGTCTGTTCATTCTATCATCCTTCCACTCACCAACGTATGTGGCGCCATTTGCGTAGGTGTAGGTGCCAAAGCAGTTGTCTCTAATGCCCTCGGTAGGACACGCTGGAAAATCAGACGCATCAGCGGCACTAGCGCACCTAACCAATACAGCAAGCAGCACAACGAACTTCATAGACATGTTTTTCATCCGGTTATCATAGAGTATTTACATCCACCCGCCCAACTAGACGGCCAGTGCTGCTGGATAGGCTGCTTCGTCGAGGGGCAAAGCGATTAAGCACTTGCGGCTTTAGCGTATGTCATTGCAACGACCACAGACTCTGGGTACTTCCACATCGCATCAGTAGCTGCGTCGACAATAATGCCAACTCCACCGCCAAGTAGGACATTTTCTAGGTTGGCAGCTTGATACATTGAGGCATGGCTTGCTTTACCTGACGCGCTGTTATCGTCATCAATACAATTGATCGCAAGTGCTTTAGAACCTTTATCGAGTGTCGCGGCACCGCCTGCTGGACCGGTTAAGTAGTTATCTTTGTTCTGATTCGTGCAGACAACATCCTCTGCGTCACACCCTGTTGCATGAACACGGTGCTTAGACGCACCAGGTGGTTATTCACAGTGGCTTGCTTAGACTTTACTAGCTCACCGTCTATGCGGCTTAAGTGATCTTCATAGAGTTCCTTGGTGGCTCTCGTTCATGCTTGGCAAATCTTGAGAAACTGTATGTCCCTTCTGTCTACTGTCGAGGCCTCAATACCGAACAGGCTTGAAACCTCTGCTTGAATGTCACCACTAAAGGACTCGCTATCGTACAAGCCTTGCTCGCGTTTGAAGTTGCAGTGAGCGAGAGCAGAGTACAGACCAGCCATTGCATTTCCTAAGAAGCTCCTCCAGCCTTCATGGTGACCAGCATCCTTTGGAAGGAACCGTAGATGAGAGTTGCTAAACTGCTCTCTGAATTCCTCGACATACTGCCTTATTGTTTCTCTGATTGATTTGTCGCTTAACACCAATCGCGTGTTTACTAACTTCCGTAACAGAATGTCCACATGATTGCGGGCAGCTCTAGCGCGTTTAACGGCTAGTCGGTGGGACAGGTTGACGAGAGTGTAACGCAATTCCCCAGCAGCGAGCAGGTGGTGAAAGCGTAGAGGGATGACGTAGCGGACGCAGTAGGAAGGACGATCTGAGAAAGAGATTGTGTGACATAACTTGTGCTAAGCTATTATCGCAGTCAGCGCAAAGACTTCTGCTATAAGGGTTTACGTGGAGCTGGTACCGAAGGCCGGACTTGAACCGGCACTCTCTTGCGAGAATCGGATTTTGAATCCGACGTGTCTACCAATTTCACCACTCCGGCAAAGAGGGATGGGATACCGCTTGTTTAAACGATGCTCCCTGACCAGCGCCGCAGTATAGCAATCTAGAACGAAACTTCAATAAATTTTCTTAACCTTAGGAAAATTTGCCTGTACACTGCGAGCCGGTTCCGGTGTAAACCGAATGTATGAGTGTCGCTCGCGTTAGAGCGGTTGATCTGAGTATCTGGGGAGAAAAGAGCATGGCGATGAAACTGGTGAAAAAAACGGCTGAATACAGTATCTACAAGCGTGGTGATGAGCGTTACGCTGTCAAAGATGCCAATAAAAAAGCCGTTAACGGTGAGGAAAAGGCGCGTATTTTGTCGGCGGAAGATTTGATTAAGGTCACGCTGGCTGCCAAACCAGTGGTCGAAGAAGAGGCCCCTGTCGCAGAAGCGCCTGCTGAAGAGGCTGCTGTCGAAGAAGCGCCTGCTGAAGAGGCTGCTGTCGAAGAAGCGCCTGCTGAAGAGACTGCTGCTGAAGAGGCGCCTGCTGAAGAGACTGCTGCTGAAGAGACTGCTGCTGAAGAAGCGCCTGCTGAAGAAGCGCCTGCTGAAGCGGATCCTGGCGCGAAAGAAGAGAAGTAAGCTTTCGGGCTTGCTTTCCTAAGCCGGCTCAGTGCCGGCTTTTTTATCGATGAAACGCAGCGACTTCAATTACCTTTTGCCCCCGCAATTGATTGCTCAGCGCCCGCTGTCTGAACGCAGCGCGAGTAGGCTTTTGGTGCTGGACCGGGATAAAGGAGTTGCGCGCCATCAGCACTTTTACGAGCTGCCTGATTTTCTGAATTCGAACGATTTACTCGTGTTTAATGACACGCGGGTGATTCCCGCTAGGCTGTGGGGACAAAAAGTTACCGGCGGCAAAGTCGAGATTCTGATTGAGCGGTTGACCGGTTCGCACACCGCTGTGGCGCATATTCGAGCCAGTAAATCCCCACAACCTGGGTCAGTTATTCATCTGTGCGAAACGACAGGGTGTGAACCGGGGCCTTTTCAATTGGTTGTCACCGGGCGCGAGGGTGACCTGTTTTGTGTGTCCTGTGAGGGCAGCACCGCGCTGGCTGAGATTCTTCGGGACATTGGCCATATGCCGCTACCTCCCTATATTGAGCGCGAGGATGAGACCGCTGATCAGGAGCGCTATCAGACGGTCTATGCTGCATGCGAAGGTGCGGTCGCTGCGCCGACTGCGGGCTTGCATTTTACCGAAGAATTACTAGCGCGGATCGAGGCCCTTGGGGTCAGACGAGTAGCCGTGACTCTGCATGTCGGCGCGGGTACATTCCAGCCAGTGCGAGAAGAAGACATCGAGCGACATGTGATGCACAGTGAATTTGTCGAGTTGGACGAGGACGTGTGCGCGGCGGTGCGCGAAACACAAGCACGTGGGGGTCGCGTGATTGCTGTGGGTACGACAGCGGTGCGCTCCTTAGAGTCTGCAAGTATGGCGAACGGCGATATACAGCCTTTTGTCGGGGACACCAACATTTTTATTTATCCGGGGTACCGTTTCCATAGTGTAGACGCCATTGTTACCAACTTTCATTTGCCTGAATCGACACTACTAATGTTAGTAAGTGCCTTTGCAGGCAGGGAGGCCATAATGGAGGCATACTCGGAGGCGATAGACAGCGGGTACCGTTTTTTTAGTTACGGTGATGCGATGTTTATAACGAGTGAACCGAAGGATCAGAGTCTACGATGAGCGGTCAGTGTGACATGCATTTTGAGCGATTGTGCAACGATGGTCCGGCCAGACGTGGACGTTTAATTTTTCCTCGTGGCAAAGTAGAAACGCCTGCGTTTATGCCGGTTGGGACTTACGGTACCGTTAAGGGCATGTCACCGCGGGATATACGCGCCACCGGGTCCGAGATTGTTTTGGGTAATACCTTCCATCTGTGGTTGCGTCCGGGGACGGCGGTTATAGAGGAGCATGGGGATCTGCATGACTTTATGGGTTGGGATGGGCCTATTCTGACCGATTCAGGCGGCTTTCAGGTCTTCAGTCTAGGGGCAATGCGAAAGATTTCTGAGGCTGGCGTCGCATTTCAGTCGCCGGTTGATGGCGCTAAGGTCTTCTTAGACCCTGAGACGTCGATGCAGATCCAGCGCAGCTTGGGCGCGGATATTGTCATGATCTTTGATGAATGTACGCCCTACCCAGCGACTGAGTCAGAGGCGCGTCAGTCTATGGAGTTGTCCCTGCGCTGGGCGCTGCGCAGCAGGGCTGCGCACGGAGACAGTTTGGCCGCGCTGTTTGGTATTGTGCAAGGCGGCATGTATCCGCAATTGCGTCGGGAATCTCTCGCTGGGTTGGTAGATATTGGTTTTGACGGTTATGCCATTGGTGGGTTGTCAGTAGGAGAACCTAAAGAGGAAATGCTCAGCGTGCTTGATACTCTGGGCCCTATTTTGCCCATTGATAAGCCGCGTTATCTGATGGGTGTCGGAACACCTGCAGATCTGCTGGAAGGTGTGCGACGCGGAGTTGACGTGTTCGACTGCGTAATGCCTACTCGCAACGCTCGCAACGGCAATCTGTTTACGTCGCACGGGTCTCTTAAACTGCGCAATGCCTGCCACAAGACAAGCACATTGCCACTTGATGTCGAGTGTGACTGTTACACCTGTCAGAATTTTAGCCGTGCGTATCTGCACCACTTAGATAAGTGCAACGAGATTCTTGGTTCCCAGCTCAATACTATTCATAATCTACGTTTTTACCAGCAGCACATGGCTGCGATTCGCGTCGCAATTGACAACGGCGTTCTGCAACAGTTTACTGAAGAATTTTATGCACGGCAGGCACGTGGTGTGTAATGTATAAACTGTGTTTCTATGTCCCCGAATCGCATGTAGAGCAGGTCAAGAATGCTGTTTTTTTAGTTGGGGGCGGTCGGGTCGGAGCCTATGACAGATGTTGTTGGCAGGTGCTAGGTGAGGGAGAGTTTCGGCCTTTGCGGGGCAGTGTCCCTTTTTTGGGCCAACAGGGTGAGAGTGAAAAAGTGTGTGAGTATAAAGTAGAGTTAGTGTGTGAAGCTGGATGTATCGGAGCTGCAGTAGTAGCGCTGCTGGATGCCCACCCCTACGAACAGCCCGCCTGGGATGCTGTTTTATTGGCCACTGAGTTGTCACATTTATGACTGATGCTGCTGAACTATTGCGCCGTATCGACGCGGGTCTTCCTCTGGGAAAAAAGGCATGGAAGCGACCGCTGGGAGAGGGTCAGTGGCCACAGGCTGCGGTGCTGGTAGCGCTTACAGAAGAGGCTGAACCTCGCGTATTACTGGGTCGTCGCGCTATGCATCTGCCATTGCACCCCGGGGAAATTGCTTTTGCCGGTGGTAAGCGTGAGGCAGAAGACCTCTCTCCTTGGGAGACTGCAACACGGGAGGCGATGGAGGAGGTCGGTCTGTCATTGGGAATGATTAGCCCGCTAGGAGAGTTGGAGCCTCTGATTACACGCACTGGCTTTGAGGTTTTCCCCTGTGTCGCTAGTGTGCCCGCTGCGCCTGAGCTAGTAGTTGATCCCGGCGAATTTGATAGCGTGTTTTTTGTGCCACTTTCTGTTTTTGGCGATCCCGCTATATTTCGACTGGAGACGATGTCTTATGGCAGCGAGGCTCGCCGAGTGCCGCATTATCAAGTGGGTAAGGACAATGTTTGGGGTGTCACAGCGGCTGTACTGGTGCTGTTGGCCAATGTCGCCTACGATGCAGGGTTTGATTTACAGCGCGATTGGAAACAACAGCCATGAAATACAGTCTGGGTGATAAACGAGTAACGCTGGTGGGTGAAGGACATTTTATCGCGCCAAATGCAGTGGTTATCGGTGACGTCATTTTACATGAAAACGCTAGTGTATGGTTCAGCTGCGTGTTGCGCGGTGATGCTGACCGTATTGAGGTGGGAGCGGGCAGTAATATCCAAGACGGTACTGTGATGCATGCTGATCCCGGCTTCCCGCTGACCGTGGGCAAGAACGTAACCGTGGGTCACAACGCAATGTTGCATGGCTGCACTATTGACGATGGTTCTCTGGTGGGGATAAACGCTGTTGTCCTTAACGGCGCTAAAATCGGGAAAGGATGTTTAATAGGCGCTAATGCCTTGGTGACTGAGGGTATGGAAATTCCTGACGGTTCTCTGGTGCTAGGGTCGCCTGCTAAAATTAAGTCCCAGTTGTCTCAAGAGCAGCAGCTCGGCTTGATACACAGTGCAGATCATTACATTCGCAATGGTCAACGTTACAGTGCCCATCTCGAGGAGCAGAAATGAGTACCGACGATTCGAAATCACCGTGCATTTCGATATGCGTTCTCGACGACGCTGATATTTGTATGGGGTGTTATCGCTCCGCCGAGGAAATTACCGACTGGTTCATGTCCACCAGTGAGCAAAAACAGGAAGTATTGCGTCTTGCGCGCGAGCGCCGTCAGGCAAGCACCATTATCCAACTTTTGTAAACGTATGCGCTGATGGCGTCTTGGGGAATTTGCCGAATACGGCCGCAACACAATTCCGATGAATTAGACGAGAGGTTGAGCCCTCACCGACCGCACCACATTGCCTTCAAGTTCCAGAATTTCCAAGCGATAGTTGCCTATGGTCAATCCCGCGGGGGCCGCTGGGAACGACTCCAGGTACTCTAGTATCAGGCCGCTTAGTGTTTTCGGTCCGTCTTTGGGGAGAGACCACCCTAGCGTTTTGTTGATGTCGCGAACATTCTCTGTCCCATCGATGATGTAACTGCCATCGCGTTCTAAGAGAATACTCGCTGTTGTTTCGGCCATATTGGACGTAAAGTCGCCAACGATTTCCTCCAGAATATCGCCCAGTGCGACCACGCCTCGCACTTCGCCATATTCGTCAACAACAAAGGCCAGCGGTTTTTTCATTTTCTGAAAGTTTATGAGCTGAGTGTGCAGGGGCGTGCTCTCGGGGACAAAATACGGTTTTTCCATCTCTCGCTCTAGTGCCACCCGGTCCAGGGTTAGTCCGTTCACTACCCGACTAATACTGCGCATATGCAGCACGCCAATAATATTGTTGATGTCATCGCGCCAGACCGGCAATCGTGTGTGAGCGGTCGACTGGATCTTAAGCAGAATCTCTTGGTCAGTGTTGTCAAGATTAATGCCGTACACTTCATTACGAGGCACCATAATGTCATCGACTGAGACCTGCACCAGATCCATGATGTTGATCAGTAGTTCCCTATGTCTTGCAGGAATTAACTTCCCGGCGTCAGTTACGATGGTTCGCAGTTCATCAGCGGAGACATGCTCATAGGCCTCTTTCTTTGGGTCGAAGCCGAGCAGTCGTGACAATCTATTGGTCACAGCGTTAACCATTGCAACAATCGGGCTCATGAGTGTCATTAGCGGCAGCAATATGACACTGGCGGGGAATGCCACTCTCTCTGGATGTAGCGCCGCAATCGTTTTTGGTGTGACTTCAGCAAAAACAAGAATCACCACTGTTAATGCAGCTGTGGCTATATAGACGCCGGCATCTCCCCACAGCCGAATGGAGATGACTGTTGCAACGGCCGAGGCAAAGATGTTGACCATGTTGTTGCCAATCAAAATCAAGCCGATTAAACGGTCTGGACGATCCAGTAGTTTGCCGGCGCGAATAGCGCCTCGGATCTTATTTTTCTGCAGATGCCTCAACTTGTGACGATTGAGCGTCATCATCGCGGTTTCTGCACTGGAGAAAAAGGCAGAGAGAATGACGAGTACAGCAAGAACTGAAAACAATAAACCCAGCGGTGCTTCGTTCAAAGCCGGTTTAAACCTCGTAAAAAAGAGCGAAGGTTATCTTGAAGAAAAACCAGCGCCGGAGCAAGTCCCATTGTCTTTTTTAGTAATGAATCAAGCACGGTGCAAGATCAGCTCTAGCACTAACTTGGAGCCGAAAAAAGCCATCATCAACAGCCCGAAACCAACAAGCGTGAAGCGCACAGCGGTCTTGCTGCGCCATCCCAGCTGGTAATGTCCCCACAACAGTGTTGAAAACAACAGCCAGGCCGCGATGGTCAGGGAGGTCTTGTGCACGAGGCTCTGAGTGAAAATATCCTCAATAAATACGACCCCTGAAACGATAGCGATCGTCAGCAGAGCAACGCCAATCCACAGAAGTTCAAACAACATAGCCTCCATTAACTGCAGTGGAGGTAAAATCTGGATGATTCCACGGGTGTGGCGGTTCTTCAGCTGATGGTCTTGTAAGGCCAGTACGCTGGCCTGAATGGCCGCTAGCGTAAGTACTGCATAGGCCAGGATCGAACTGCTTATGTGCAATATCATACCGCCACTAAGGTGACGCAGCAGCGGCGTTGTGTCGGGCGCAAAAGTAGCGACCAGGACCGTAAGAGCCGACAGCGGGAAGAGTACAATCAGTAAGTTCTGTAACGGTCTACGGGTCAAGGATGTGACGCAGGCAAAGTTAATCACTAAAGCAATAAGCGCGGCAACTTTAAAGAACCCTAAGTCGACCCCGTCGCCGGGAAACACCATTTCCCACACAATAAGCGTATGCGAAGCAAGCGCGAGCAGGCCGAGTGCAAAGACGCTACGATAGAGCTGCTTGTGCTGTTGCGACAGGTGCAGCAACTGCAAACCGGTGGCGGCCAGATATAACAATGCGCAGAGTGGGGCGAGTAATGAAATTGACATCTGTTTGGGGCTTGGGCCGCAGTAAAGTATACTGTGCTCTTTGTACCGACTTGTCACAATAGAATCAATAGCAATTGCTGTCTCGGTTTTTAATGACCCCGGAGATATAGATGTTTGAGAGTTTGAGTGATCGATTGTCCCACAGCCTGCGCACTGTTTCGGGGAAGGCGCGGTTGAATGAGGAGAATATCCAAGACACGATGCGTGAAGTGCGCATGGCTTTGTTAGAAGCCGACGTAGCGATGCCAGTGGTCAAGGACTTTGTAGACGCGGTCAAGGAGCGCGCGCTGGGTGAGGACGTGATGCAGAGCCTCAGTCCCGGTCAGGCATTTCTCAAGATTGTGCAGTCCGAACTCGAGGCCATTATGGGCTCAGCCAATGAAGGGCTGAATCTGGCTACCACGCCTCCAGCGGTTATTATGATGGCAGGCCTTCAGGGCGCGGGAAAAACCACTACCGTCGCCAAGTTGGCAAGGTTACTGCGGGAGCGTGACAAGAAAAAAGTCACTGTTGTCAGTGCGGACGTCTATAGGCCCGCTGCGATCAGGCAGCTGGAAGTGTTAGCAGAAGAGGTCGGCGTAGATTTTTTCCCCAGCGACATTGGGCAAAAGCCAGTGGCGATTGTGCAGGCGGCTTTGGCGCATGCCAGAATTAAGTTCAGTGATGTGCTGATTGTCGATACCGCGGGACGGCTAGCGATTGATGAGGACATGATGGCCGAGATCGGTGAGCTGCATGCAGCAGTAAAGCCGGTGGAGACTCTATTTGTAGTGGATGCCATGACTGGCCAGGATGCTGCGACTACGGCGAAGGCGTTCGATGCGGCACTGCCGCTGACCGGTGTGATACTGACCAAGGTCGATGCGGATACGCGCGGGGGAGCAGCCCTGTCAGTAAGATCGGTTACGGGTAAGCCGATCAAGTTCCTCGGCGTGGGGGAGAAGACTACCGCGCTAGATCCTTTTCATCCGGACCGGCTGGCTTCGCGAATCCTCGGGATGGGCGATGTACTTTCATTGATTGAGGAAGTAGAGAGCAAAGTCGATAAAAAGAAAGCGGACAAGCTGGCACGCAAGATTAAAAAGGGTAAGAAGTTTGATCTTGAAGACTTCCGCGAGCAGTTACAGCAAATGAATAATATGGGCGGGATAACCGGTATGCTCGATAAATTACCGGGTATGGGCAAGATGGCCCAAGTAGCGCAGCAGAATGTCGATACGAAAATGTTTACACGAATGGAGGTTATGATTGACTCCATGACGCCCAAAGAGCGCCGCAACCCTGAGTTGATTCAAGGTAGCCGCAAACGCCGTATTACCCAGGGATCTGGCACGCAGGTGCAGGATCTCAATCGCCTCTTGAAGCAACATAAGCAAATGCAGAAGATGATGAAGAAGCTAAAAGGCGGGGGCATGGAAAAGATGATGCGTGGTTTGGGAGGAATGATGCCTCCAGGAGGTGCTGGCGGCCCTGGCGGAAGTTTCCCCGCGCGCTGAGCCTGCCGCACGCCGGGTTTGATTAAAAATAACGTGCTCTGGGGTTTAATACTCGACATATTTTCCGTATGATACGCCACCTTTCCGGCTTGCCAGCTGGGTTTTGTCGTGGGTGTTACTGCAATATCGCAGCATGTCCCGCTTATTTTTAGGAAATTACGTAAAATGGTAACAATTCGTCTTGCTCGAGGTGGCGCCAAGAAGCGCCCTTTTTACCACCTTACCGTGACCGACAGCCGCCGCTCGCGTAACGGACGCTTTATAGAGCGCGTTGGTTTTTTTAATCCGACCGCACGCGGTCAGGAGGAGCGTTTGCGTGTCGATACTGATCGCGTCGAGTACTGGCGCAGCCAGGGTGCACAGGTTTCAGACCGTGTCGCCAAGCTGCTCAAGGATGTTGCGGTAGCGGCCTAATAGGCTGGTCTGGATGGTTGCGGACTAGTTTAATGGAGAAGTCCGTGGCCAAAGAGATGTTAGTGGTCGGTAAGATTACCGGTTGTTATGGCCTCAAAGGTTGGGTGAAAATTCATTCGTATACGGAGCCGTTGGAGAATTTTCAAGGTTTTGGCGCCTGGCAGATGATGCGCCGGGGAATCTTTGAGCCGATTGAATTTGATACGCTTAAGCGCCATGGCAGGGGCTTAGTTGCCCACATCGCGGGAGTTGATGATCGGACCCTCGCGGAATCTTATAAAGGATTGGAGGTTTCGGTGCCAGTCAGTGCGTTGCCTGCGTTGCCGCAGGGAGAATACTACTGGCGTGATCTGCAAGGCTTGCAGGTCTGGTGCCAAGACGGTGACAACAGAGTATTGGTCGGGGTTGTGGACCATCTGATTGAAACGGGCGCCAATGACGTGTTGGTTGTCAAAGCCTGTGAAGGCAGTATAGATATGCGGGAACGCCTGATCCCTTATTTGCTCGGAAATACAGTGATTCGGGTAGATCTTGACGAGGCGGTGATTGAGGTTGATTGGTTCCTCGACGACGACTGAGGGGCAACCGAAAGCCCAAGGCGGAACACAATGCGTATTGCACTGGTGAGTCTGTTTCCAGAGATGTTTGCCGCAGTAGGCGACCATGGAGTGGTTGGAAGGGCGGTCAAGCAAGGGCAGGTTACCTTAACCTATTGTAATCCTCGTGATTACACGGCGGACAGGCACCGAACAGTGGATGACCGACCTTACGGCGGTGGCCCCGGAATGTTGATGAAAATTGATCCCTTGCAGCAGGCGATTGCGGCCGCGAGGATGACGACAGGGTCGAATACACGAGTGGTCTATCTTTCCCCTCAGGGGCAGACATTGGATCATGGCAAAGCCATGGAATTGGCTTCCCTGTCAGGACTGGTTCTGGTTGCGGGGCGTTACGAAGGGGTTGACGAGCGGCTGATAGAGGCCGAGGTGGACGAAGAGTTGTCCATTGGAGATTATGTATTGAGTGGCGGTGAATTGGCCGCCATGGTAGTGATAGATGCGATAACGCGGCAATTGCCGGGTGTATTAGGGCATGAGGCGTCTGCGCTTGAGGACTCTTTTGTCGATGGGCTGCTGGACTGTCCCCATTACACCCGTCCCGAGACTTATCAGGGAAGGGGTGTGCCGGACGTATTGTTGAGCGGCAATCATGAAGAGATTCGTCGCTGGCGCTTGAAGCAAGCATTGGGCAGGACCTATGAGCGTCGCCCGGAGCTTTTGCAGGGCAGGCACATGAGAGCCGAAGAAGAGTCATTGTTGGCGGAATATATTCGCGAACGGACATTATTAATAGAGCACTAGCTGTGAAGCTGCAGAGTTATTCAACAGGAGTACCACATGAGCACTAACAAAATCATATCCGAGCTTGATGCAGAGCAAATGGGCAAGGAGCTTCCAGACTTCAGCCCCGGTGATACCGTGGTTGTTCAGGTGAAAGTTATCGAGGGTACCCGCGAGCGTTTGCAGGGTTTTGAGGGCGTTTGTATTGCGAAACGTAACCGCGGGCTGAACTCTGCGTTTACCGTACGCAAGATCTCCCATGGTGTGGGCGTAGAACGTACGTTTCAGACGTACAGTCCAATGGTGCAAAGTATTGCTGTGAAGCGTCGTGGCGACGTGCGTCAGGCAAAACTCTATTACCTGCGAGAGTTGAGCGGCCGTGCTGCGCGTATCAAGGAGAAGCTATAGCACATACCGCTGCTATTGCGGATGCTGAAGGCGGCCTGAGGGCCGCTTTTTTGTGCTCGATCAAATTAGCCTTCCAGATGGAGAGAGAAGGGGATTCGGTGGTAAGCACAATGCCAAAATTGTGATAGGGTAGAAAGATGCCTTTGGACCCTTTGATACATCCGGATATCGAACGTTATCTCGACGCCATGTGGATGGAAAAAGGTTTGAGTAACAATACCTTATCTTCCTATCGCCGAGATCTCAGGCAGTTTAACGAGTGGCTATTGAAGAGCGAGGGTAGTACGATCACGCAGGCGACTCGGTCAACCCTTCAGGCTTACTTGGGAGCTCGTCTCCAGCAAGGCCAGTCACCCCGCTCCAGTGCCCGATTTTTGTCCTGCGCTCGTGGCTTTTATCACTACCTGCTGCGCGAAGGCAGTCTCGATCTCGACCCTACGTTGGATGTGGACAGCCCTCGTTTGGGACGACCTTTGCCAAAGGCGTTATCCGAGGCGGAGGTGGATAGGCTGTTACAGGCCCCAGATTTGGATGTGGTGCTCGAATTGCGCGACCGTACCATGCTGGAATTGTTGTACGCCTGCGGCTTGCGGGTAAGTGAACTGACGAGTTTGCAAATGGTGCAGCTGAGTATGAACCAGGGGGTTGTGCGGGTGTTTGGTAAGGGCAGTAAGGAGAGGTTGGTGCCAGTGGGTGAAGAGGCTCTGCGTTGGTTGCAGCGTTATCTGGCTGGTCCACGAGCAGAGTTGCTGAAGGATATTCCATGCGAGGTCTTGTTTCCCAGTCGTCGAGGGACGCAAATGACTCGCCAGACCTTCTGGTATCGTATTAAAATCTATGCAGAGCGGGCAGCCATCAAGAAGCACCTGTCCCCGCATACTCTGCGCCATGCATTTGCCACGCACTTGCTGAATCACGGCGCCGACCTTAGAGTGGTGCAAATGTTGCTGGGGCACAGCGATCTTTCCACAACGCAGATCTACACGCATGTGGCACAGCAGCGCATGCAGGAGTTACACGAGCAGCATCATCCTCGCGGATGAGGAACTAATGGGGCGAACCGGACTCCAACGAAGGCTGATTTTAAACAATGATTGTGGGGAAGCCCACACAAAAAAGGGACAGAGAATGACTTACCGAATTGTGAAGCTGGGATTGATGACGATACTAATGACGGTTGCGCCGCTTATATCGTTCGCAGAGCCACTGGATAAGGCCGAGCTTGACACGTTGCGAACCGCACTGAATGTAGGGGGGGTCGAGGTGATCAGTGCTGAAATGAGTCAAATGCCGGGTATTGTCGAAGTGCAATTAAAGGAGGGCCCGCTAGTTTATTCTACTCTGGAGGGTAAGTATTTCATTGTGGGTGACCTCTACTCTGTTGATCCAACAGGCTATGTTAATGTGTCTGAGAAGCGTCGCGATGGCGAGCGATTGGAACTGCTGGCAGGCGTTGCTCGCGATGACATGATCATTTTTTCTCCGGAGGGTGAGACCCGCGCTTATATCTACGTGTTTACTGATGTCACCTGTTACTACTGTCAGAAGCTGCATCAGGAGGTACCTGAACTCAATAAGAATGGCGTCGAAGTGCGCTACCTGGCCTATCCCCGAGCGGGTGCAGACTCACCCGGGTTCACCCAACTCGCCAGCGCCTGGTGTGCCGACAATCCGCAGGAAACGTTGACCAAATTGAAGAGCAAGGAGTCAGTGCCTGAAAACGTCTGTAAGGACAATCCTATCGCTGCACAATTTAAACTTGGCCAGGAGATGGGCGTGAACGGTACGCCCGCTATTATTACGGACACGGGACAGATGATTCCCGGTTATAAGCCGGCCGACGAATTGATTGCTATCTTGGGATTGAGCCCAGAATCTGGTCAATAATGACCGAGCGCGGCTTGCTGCGTTGACAGTCGGTGGCTGACTCAGTAACGTCGGCGCCGTTTTTTTAACCGTGGCGCTACTGCTGGAGCGCCCAGTAGAGTTTGATAATTGTGGATGACCAATTTCGGCGTATCGAGCGCCTGCCGCCATACGTTTTTAATATTATCGGGGACCTTAAGCAGCAGGCTCGTGCGGCTGGGCAAGATATTATCGACTTCGGTATGGGTAATCCTGATCAGCCCACGCCGGATCATATTGTGGATAAACTGGTGGAGACAGCCCGTCGCGGCGACACCCACGGTTATTCCCAGTCTAAGGGCATACCCCGCTTGCGCAGGGCAATCTGTGATTGGTATGAGCGGCGTTTTGACGTATTACTGGATCCCAGTACTGAAGCGATAGTGACGCTGGGATCAAAGGAGGGTTTGGCTCATCTGGCATTGGCAACGACCGGCCCCGGCGATGCGATATTGGTGCCGAATCCCTCTTACCCCATCCACCCCTATGGCTTTGTGATTTCTGGTGCAGATATCCGTCATGTTCCTATGGGTGAGAATGAGGATGAGTTTTTTGCGGAGCTGGAAAAGGGGATATTCACCAGCTGGCCGCGGCCCAAAATGTTGGTACTGAACTTCCCTTCCAATCCTACTGCACAGTGTGTGGAATTAGAATTCTATGAGCGCGTGATCAAAATCGCGCGGGAGCATTCGATCTGGGTGGTACAAGATTTGGCGTATGCCGATCTGTGTTATGACGGCTATGTGGCTCCCTCGATTATGCAAGTGGAAGGAGCGCGGGATATCGCTGTTGAGTTCTTTAGCATGTCCAAAAGCTACAACATGCCGGGATGGCGCGTCGGTTTTTGTGTTGGAAACAAAGTGCTGATCAGTGCTCTTGCGCGGATGAAGTCTTATCTTGATTATGGGATGTTCACGCCTATTCAGGTTGCTGCGATTGCTGCATTAGAGGGAGACCAAAGTTGTGTGGCGCAAATTGTAGAGATGTATCAGTCCCGCCGAGATGTGCTATGCAGTGGTCTTAACACCATTGGCTGGGAGGTCACTCCACCAAAGGCCACCATGTTCGTGTGGGCCAAGATCCCACAATTCTATCAGGAATTGGGCTCAGTTGAGTTCAGCAAAAATTTGCTAACCGAGGCTCAGGTGGCGGTTTCCCCGGGCATTGGTTTTGGGGAGTACGGCGAGGGCTATGTGCGCTTCGGCTTGATTGAGAATGAGCACCGCACACGCCAGGCTATTCGCAATATTAAGCGGATGTTTAAAAATGATGGCTTTGCCTAAACGACCATGCGCTTGCAGCGCGACTATTTAAAGCGGGAACGAGATTGAAACCAGTCAACATAGGCATTTGCGGCTTAGGCACAGTCGGCGGTGGCACATTTAATGTATTGCGAGACAACGCGCAGCTGATAACAGCGCGCGCAGCGGCTCGGTTACAGGTGATTCATGTCGGGGCCCGCCACGACAGTCCAGATTGTGATCTAGCCGGCATCCGTGTCAGCCGTGACATATTTGAGGTGGCTCGTGATCCCGAGGTAGAGATTCTTGTGGAACTCATCGGCGGCACGACCGTGGCCCGTGAACTGGTAGAAGCTGCAATTATTGCCGGTAAGCATGTGGTCACCGCCAATAAGGCTTTGATTGCTGAGTTTGGTAACGAGATTTTCGCGCTGGCAGAAAAGCACGGTGTGGAGGTGCGTTACGAGGCGGCGATCGCCGGTGGCATTCCTATTGTCAAAGCCCTGCGCGAAGGGCTGGCCGCAAATCGCATTGAATGGCTTGCAGGTATTATCAACGGCACTGGAAATTACATCCTTACTGAAATGCGCGACAGGGGACGAGAATTTGCAGATGTTTTGGCCGAAGCTCAGGCCTTAGGTTATGCTGAGGCCGACCCCGCCTTCGACGTAGAGGGCACCGATGCGGCACATAAGCTGGTCATTCTGGCTTCGCTAGCGTTTGGCATACCGTTGCAATTTGATGCTGTCTACACCGAAGGCATTGCTCAGCTGACAACGCAGGATGTTGGGTATGCTTTGGAACTGGGATACACCATCAAACATCTGGGTATTGCGAAACAAAGTAATGAAGGTGTTGAATTGCGGGTGCATCCAACGCTGATACCTGATGATCTTTTGCTGTCGGATGTCGATGGCGTAAAAAATGCGATACTCATAGAAGGCGGTGCAGTGGGACCTACACTGTATTATGGTGCCGGTGCGGGGGCGCAAGCCACAGCATCGGCGGTGGTGGCTGATCTGATCGATCTGGCTAGGGACGCTGGCGTTGGTGTAAGTGCGCGGCTGCCGGCCCTTGGCGTTGCGTTAGCTGATTTGCAAAGTCTACCCATTATACCGATTGAAAAAATAAAAACTCCCTGGTACTTGCGCATGGAAGTAGAAGACAAACCGGGTGTGCTTTCCAGAGTCGCCAGTATTTTTAGCGAGCTGGGCATCAGCATAGAGGCATTGATCCAGAGGGCGCCAGGTCAGGGTCAAACCCTGGTGTCGCTCATCGTGCTCACGAACAAGGCACCCCAAGGCAGTGTGGATGTCGCGGTGCGTGAAATAGAAGCATTGGAGACGATTAACGGCAAGGTCACACGTATTCGGGTGGAAGCACTGGACGGTTAGTCAGTTAGGGTTTAAGAAAGGATAAGCGACAAGTGAAATATATTAGCACCAGAGGGCAGGCGCCTGTGCTCAACTTTGAGCAGGTCCTTCTGACGGGCCTGGCGGCGGATGGCGGGTTGTATGTCCCTGAGACCCTGCCCCACTTCAATCACGAGGAAATCACGGCCATGGCTGCGCTTGATTATCCGCAGCTGGCGCAAAAAATTATTACACCGTTTGTACAAGACTGTATTCCAGCAGAAGATTTGAGCGCGATGGTGGTGGAGACCTACGCTGAATTTCGTCATAGCGCGGTAGCTCCTTTGCAACAAATTGGCTCGGATCAGTGGGTACTGGAACTGTTTCATGGGCCAACCCTGGCGTTCAAGGACTTTGCCTTGCAGCTTCTTGGACGTTTGTTGGACTACGTACTGGAGCGCAAACAGCAGAAAGTGGTGATATTGGGCGCCACTTCGGGTGATACCGGCTCAGCGGCGATTGAGGGTTGCAAGCACTGCAAAAATGTCGACATATTCATACTCCACCCTAATAACAGAGTGTCTGACGTGCAGCGGCGGCAGATGACGACTGTGCACGGAGATAATATTCACAATCTGGCGGTAGAAGGCAACTTTGATGATTGTCAGGCGATGGTAAAAGCCAGTTTCGGTGACCAGAGTTTTCTACCTGCTGATCGACAGCTGGTAGCCGTCAACTCCATTAACTGGACGCGGATTATGGTCCAGATTGTGTATTATTTTTACGCTGCAGTTGCTCTGGGTGCGCCCGCTCGCCCCGTCGCTTTCTCTGTGCCCACAGGAAATTTTGGTGATATTTTCGCGGGCTATCTTGCGCGAAAAATGGGATTGCCGATTGAGCGCTTAATCATCGCCACCAATCGTAACGATGTGCTGCATCGCGTGATGAGGGCCAATACCTATGGACGTCAACCGCTGGAGCATTCGTTATCCCCGAGTATGGACATTACGGTTTCAAGTAACTTTGAGCGACTGTTGTTTGATTTGTATGATCGAGACGGTGCAGCTATCGCTGACTTGATGCAGCAGTTTGACCATGGCGATGTAAGTTTGAACGAGTCTGCGATGACGCAGGCGCGCACCTTGTTTAGTAGCCAGTGCGTATCTGATGAGGAAACCTGCCAGCAGATTGCCAGTACCTGGCGAGACTGCGAATACCTGCTGGACCCACACAGTGCCATCGGTGTAAAAGCTGCCCTGGACAGTGATGTCGCAGCAGGAATTCCGGTGGTCACCATGGCGACTGCACATCCGGCGAAATTTCCAGAGGCAATTAAGAGTGCCGGTCTGACACAAGCCGCTGCTCTGCCACTGCATTTGAGTGATCTGTTTGAACGTAGCGAACGATTTCAGGTACTGCCCGACGATCTGGCGGCGGTTCAGGAATATATCGTGGCTAACATTAACGCCTGACCCAGGCCGCCTGCAAAGTGAAGAAACTTATTCGTCGCCGGCAGCTTCCTTCTGAGGAGCATTTTCTCGATTCCGATATTCATCCGCTGTTAGCGCGGGTCTACAGCGGACGCGGTGTTGATTCATGTGGGCAATTGGATCTGTCTCTCGAGCAACTGCTACCCCCAATGCTGCTGCTCAATGCAGATCGTGCGGCGACGATGCTGGCAGATGCACTTTCCCGTGACGACAGGATCGTGGTTATTGGTGACTTTGATGCAGACGGCGCTACTAGCACTGCACTGGCGGTCTCGGTTCTTAAAGCCCTTGGTGCCGGCCATGTCGACTATTTGGTGCCCAACCGCTTTGAGTATGGCTATGGCCTGACTCCAGAGATTGTTGCACTCGCGGCCATCGATAAACCCGACCTGATCATTACCGTGGATAACGGTATATCCAGCCTGGAGGGGGTTGCCGCGGCCAAGGAATTCGGTATCGCTACACTCATTACTGACCATCATTTGGCAGGTCGAGAGCTTCCCCTAGCGGATGTCATCGTGAATCCGAATCAGCCCGGATGTGGGTTTCCTAGCAAAAACCTCGCAGGTGTCGGCGTTATTTTTTACATTATGCTGGCGCTGCGCGCCGAACTGCGCGTCAGAAGGTGGTTTGAACAGAGGCCGGAGGTGAATTTGGCTCAGTATCTGGACCTTGTTGCATTGGGCACAGTTGCGGATGTTGTGCCATTGGACCGCAATAACCGCATTCTGGTCGCAGAGGGTCTACGGCGGATTCGTGCAAGCCAATGCCGCCCCGGTATTTTGGCCCTGCTTGAAGTGGCATCTCGCCAACCCCATTCGGTAGTAGCGTCAGACCTCGGGTTTGCGGTCGGGCCGCGCATCAATGCGGCGGGGCGTCTGGAAGACATGTCCATTGGCATTGAATGCCTGCTTTGCGAGACCCTGGTAGGCGCCCGCTCGCAGGCTGGCAGGCTTCATCAGCTCAACCAGGACCGGCGGGTTATTGAACAGGACATGCAGGCAGAGGCAATAGCAATATTAGCAAGGTTGTCGCTGGAAGGAGGTGCCGATACGCCCGTTGCTATGACACTCTACCAAAGTGGATGGCACCAGGGCGTAATCGGCATTCTTGCATCACGCATAAAGGATCGGCTCCACCGTCCCACGATAGCGTTTGCTGACGGTGATTCAGGTGAAATCAAGGGTTCCGCTCGGTCCATTGCGGGCATCCATATTCGCGACATTCTGGACGCCGTGGCCACACGCCATCCGGGTCTCATTACCCGCTTCGGAGGGCATGCTATGGCAGCCGGTCTCACGCTGCGAAGAGAAGACTACGAGGAATTTTCTGATGCGTTTGTCGCAGAGGTGGCGCGGCATGCAGAAGATGTGCATCTGCAGGCAGTGATTGAATCAGACGGTGAGTTGGCACCGGATGAATTTGAGCTGGAGTTGGCTACCAAGCTTCGGTTTGCGGGACCTTGGGGGCAGCATTTCCCGGAACCTATGTTTGACGGATTCTTTTCAGTGGTCAGTCAGCGCCTCGTAGGGGAGAAGCACCTCAAGCTTGTGCTGGCACCCGCTGGCAGTAAATCATTGTTGGATGCGATCGCCTTTAATGTCGACTTGGATGTCTGGCCAGCGCCGGAAGTGGAGCAGGTTGAAATTGCCTATCGTCTCGATGTAAACGAGTTTCGTGGGCAGCGCTCAGTGCAACTTATGGTTGAGCATCTAGTGGCAATAAGCCCGGTATAAGCAGCTCGCGCACCCGCTTGGATATGCGAGGCCAAACTGTTTTTTCTGTCCCGCTGTCGGCTGCTGGGGTAGAATGCTGTTTTTGTATGGCGCGGTTTTATAACATGCTTGAGATCAATCCTCTTCTGACGCAATTAAAAGATATTCAGGTGCGCGCTGACGTACTGAGGGGGTATCTTTGACTTTGATCAGCGTAAGGAACGTCTGGCCGAAGTAGAACTGGAATTGGCTGAGCCCAGTGTCTGGGACCAGCCGGATCGCGCCAGAGAATTGGGACGCGAAAGAGTGTCGCTTGAGACCATTGTAGGCACTATTGAAAAACTCGACACCAGCGTCATTGATGCCAGAGATCTACTTGAACTGGCGTCTGGGGAAGACGATGAGGCAACCGTCGCTGAAATTGAAAGTGAGATAGGCAGTCTGGTCACGTTGCTGGAGCAGCTGGAATTTCGGCGCATGTTTTCTGGTGAAATGGATCCCAATAATGCCTACTTGGATATCCAGTCAGGCTCCGGTGGCACCGAGGCTCAGGATTGGGCAGAGATGCTGCTGCGCATGTATCTGCGCTGGGGTGAGGACAAAGGCTTTAATACGGAATTGATCGAGGCTTCAGGAGGCGACGTCGCTGGGATCAAGAGCGCTACCATCAAATTTGAGGGAGAGTATGCCTTTGGTTGGTTGCGAACTGAGACGGGGGTGCATCGTCTGGTTCGCAAATCGCCCTTTGATTCAGGAAATCGCAGGCACACATCGTTCGCATCAATTTTTGTGGCACCGGAAATCGATGACAATATTGAAATCGATATCAATCCTGCTGACCTTCGCACCGACACCTACCGTGCCAGCGGCGCCGGTGGCCAGCATGTCAACAAAACCGATTCGGCCGTGCGCATTACGCACAACCCTACGGGCACCGTGGTACAGTGCCAGACCGAACGTTCGCAGCACCAGAATCGCGACAATGCCATGAAACTGCTACGTGGCAAGTTATATGAACTGGAAGTGCAGAAGCGGAATACGGAAAAGCAACTCATGGAAGACAGCAAGGCAGATATAGGCTGGGGCAGCCAAATTCGTTCTTATGTACTAGACGATTCCCGTATCAAGGATTTGCGTACCGGAGTAGAGACGAGTAACACCCAGGCAGTGCTCGATGGCGACATTGATCGATTTATAGAAGCATCACTAAAAAGTGGACTGTGAGAAGTATTATGAGTGAACAGGAACAGGCGTCTGGGGAAGGAGCAGGTGATGCGCGTGAAGAGAACAAACTCATAGCTGAACGTCGCGGCAAGCTGGCAGCCCTGAGAGAACAGGGCAATCCGTTTCCCAACGATTTTAGGCGCACCGCGATGGCAGATAAGCTGCTGAGTGAATTTTCAGAATGTTCCAAGGACGATTTAGAGCAGGCCAATCGAGTTTACTCGGTCGCAGGTCGCTTAATCCGCAATCGCGGCTCATTCCTGTTGCTTCAGGATGGTTCTGACCAGATACAACTGTATGTTAACCGCAAAGGACTGAGTGAGGGTGCGTTGGCGCAAATCAAGAGCTGGGATCTGGGTGATATCGTGGGGGCCACCGGTCCGCTGCATAAATCCGGTAAAGGCGACCTCTATATCAATATGGAGGAGGCGCGACTTTTGACCAAAGCCCTGCGTCCCCTGCCTGACAAATATCATGGGCTGGCTGATCAGGAGTTGCGCTACCGACAGCGCTATGTCGATCTGATCGTGAATCCGGATTCACGTCAGATATTTCGTATGCGCTCTAAAATTATCGCATTTATTCGCGATTACATGAGCGGTCTTGATTTTATGGAAGTCGAGACCCCGATGATGCATGTTATCCCCGGGGGAGCGGCCGCTAAACCCTTTGTCACACACCATAATGCACTCGATATGGACATGTATCTGAGGATTGCGCCGGAGCTTTATTTGAAGCGTCTGGTGGTGGGCGGGTTCGAACGAGTCTTCGAAGTTAACCGTAGTTTTCGTAACGAAGGACTTTCGACACGCCACAACCCTGAGTTCACGATGCTGGAATTCTACTGGGCTTATGCCGATTATAAAGACGCGATGAATCTGACGGAGGACATGCTGCGCAAGCTCGCCGAAACCGTGTTAGGCAGCACCACAGTGCATTGTCAGGGTGGCACCTATGATTTTTCTAGGCCGTTTGCTCGGATAACTGTATTCGACGCTATTTTGCAGCATAATCCGAATATTAGTGCGCAACAATTGTCTGATGCGTCGGCGGCAAGAATCGTTGCGAAAGGCTTAGGCATTGATCTGAAAGAGAGCTGGGAGTTGGGTAAAGTTCAAATCGAGATATTCGAAAAAACGGTGGAACATTTGCTGGATGAGCCGACCTTTATTACGGCTTATCCTACAGAAGTCTCGCCGCTGGCGCGGCGCAGTGATGGAGACCCTTTTGTCACGGACCGCTTTGAGTTTTTTGTGGGCGGACGCGAACTTGCTAATGGATTTTCTGAGCTCAATGACGCAGAAGATCAGGCCGAGCGCTTTCTATCTCAGGTGGCGCAAAAGGAAACTGGAGACGAAGAGGCTATGCACTTCGATCAGGATTATATTCGCGCCCTCGAGTATGGGTTACCACCCACTGCGGGAGAGGGCATTGGTATTGATCGTCTTGTGATGTTGCTCACCGATTCGTCCTCTATTAGGGACGTACTATTGTTTCCTCATATGCGGCCTGAATAGGTGCATCCGGTCTCTGAGCGCCGGAGTCATGGCCCTCGTGCAGCAGACCCTCAATTGAGCTGTCAGTGGGGTTTTGAATGCGCTACACTCGGCTGTGTAGGTTTACTTTGAGGGCATTGTATTGTTGTTGACTCGTGTTTTCTTTTCTGCAACCTGCGCAATGGTTTTACTGTTACAGGCGTGCGTATCGGGGTCTCCTGCGATCGACTCATCGCAAGTGCCAGAGTCAAAACCCCCCCGTGAAATCACTCTTAACCTTCCTGATCAAACCCTAGCACCCTGCGCTAGCGACCAGACAAAAGGCCTAGATTATACCTATCTGGAGAAAGGTTTCAGTGCCATGGTGGCCGGTGATAATGTTGGGGCGGTAAATTATTTCAGACGGTATCAGCGTCTGGAATCATCCCCCGGGGCTAACTGGGAAGCGGGCATTGCCATAGCCTATGAAAAAATGTTGCCCGACAGCCCCTATTATAATTGGCGAGCTGCGGCTGATGCTTATCGTCGCCTGATGAGGCGTGTACCTGAAGGAGCAGAGCTGAATCAGCAAGTCCTTATTTTGCGCAAAACGTTGGCAGTATTAGTGCAGTTACATACCTATATCGACCAGCTGCAGAACGATAAGGACGATCTCAATGAGAGCCTAGAAAAGCGTGAGGAAGCGCTTAAGCGCCTGCGTGAGTTAACGCTGGGTCAGTAGGAATAAGCACCGTAAACGTAGAACCAACGCCAATTTCGCTCTCTACCGTGATGCTCCCTCCCATCAGCGTGCAAAAGTCACGTGAGATAGCCAGCCCCAGACCCGTGCCCCCATAGTTTGCACTCGTAGACGATTCCGCTTGAACGAAAGCATCGAACACATAGGACATTTGATCGCTGGAGATGCCTATCCCCGTATCCTCTACGACAAATTTTATCCAGCCTGGTCGGTCAGGCACCTGCTGTAAACTAATGCTGATATGTCCATCCTGTGTAAATTTGTTAGCATTGCTTAGCAGATTGGTAAAAATTTGTCTGAATTTGGCTGCGTCATTATAAAACAAAGGTAATTCTTCCAAGTCGCTAGTGAGTAGCTCATTGCGATTATTGCCCAATAGCGGTGCCAGAGCTTCACACGCCTGTTTGATAATGGCTGTAGGATTGAATGTTTCGCAGTACAGAGACATTTTCCCTGTCTCAATTTTTGACAAATCCAGAATATCATCAATGAGAGAGAGTAGCTGTTGTCCGGAGTGTATAATGGTGCCCAAATCCTGCTGAAACTGTGGGCGATTTATCTCACTTTTATCGCCCATTTCGTCCTGTAACAGCTCGCTGTAGCCAATAATGGCATTCAGCGGTGTGCGCAGTTCATGGCTAACGTTGGCCAAGAACATGCTTTTTGCCGCGTTGGCCTCGTCAGCGGAATCTCTGGCCTTGCGCACATCATAGATGGCGTTGCGCAACTTGTCTGACATGTCATTGAATGCATCTGCTAGATCACCCAGTTCTCCTGTGTCATCGATGTTGTCAATGCGATAGTTGAGGTCGCCACTTCCAAAGCGTTCGGTGCCTTTTTTTAGTCTTTTTAATGAGGTATTGGTATAGCTCAGTAAAAAATATCCTAGAGTCGCGGTGAGAAATATGGAGGAAAAAAAGCCTATGACGGTGATGCGGTCAGTCAGGTCAATAGTGCGGTCAATAATGTCGGAGCGCTGCGCTGCTATAAATTCTTGGCGTCGTTCTAATTCAGTGAGTCGCTGGCTAGCCTGAAGAAAGGGAAGAGGATCATTCATGTCCATTTCGAATGTTGGATCATTGTAGCTACGGTAGAATTTCAGCCAGCGTGTCAGTAAAGTACTGCTACTTTGCCAGAGTAACTCGTAGTTGAGTTCAGTCACACCTCGGCTCAGTGTGCCGAGTGTCTTAATTTTTTGGTTGATAAGGATAAGCGCGTCTTCAGCCCGCTGTAACTCGGCATCTCCTAGCCGCTCCTCTGTGGTGTCGCGTAATGCGGCCAGTATCAGTATCTGCTGTCGCTGATCTTCCAGGAGTTGCTCCACTTCCGTCGATAACTGTGCTGCGGAAACGGAGTTTCGGTAAGCTAGCATGCTCTCATTTCGGGCATAACTGCCCCAGAAATGTGTTCCCACATTCACGGCAAAAAGCACCAGTATAATGACTAATGAGAGGGTGAGCTGGCGACGAAGGCTCATGCGCGAGTGAGGTCCTGTATCTTGGCGAGTAAACGTGGGAAGTCTACGGGTTTGGTGGCATAGTCATCACATCCCGCTTCCATGGCATAGACTCTGTGAGCTTCCGTAGCGTGCGCAGTGAGAGCAATAATGGGAATGTTCCGGATGCTCTCATCTTCTTTTGCTCTGCGGCTGGCGGCCCACCCGTCGAGCACCGGTAGGTTCATATCCATTAAGACTAGACTGGGTTGTTCCGCGTGCATGATGTCTAGAGCCTGTTGGCCGTTGCCGGCGGTGATGACTTCGAGCCCAGCGCGATTCAGCCGTCGCACCATCATGTTGCGATTGAGCTCATTATCTTCCACCAGCAAAATACGCTTGGTCGCAGTCATTCTTGTTTTCCGGCAATCTGGTGCACCAGAATCGTCTCGTCTATGCCTTTCACCTTTATTTGCTCACTGCGACCTAATGTATAATTGTCCTTGAGGCTTTGCAGCGTACTTTCTGAAATCAGGATTTCGCCGCCCGCAGTGATATCCTCAATACGCGAAGTGACGTTCATCGGATGCCCGACAAAGCCGTATTTGCTGCGCCTCTCTGAGCCAATATTGCCCGCAATGACATCGCCTGTGTTAATGGCGATGCCTGTGCTGATAGCGGGAAATCCCTCCGCTTCGTTGAGGACGTTGATGCCAGCCATGGCAGCCTGCATCGCAAGAGCACACTTCACGGCACGATCGGCATCATCATCCCTGTATTGAGGTGCGCCAAACACAGCGAGAATAGCGTCGCCAATAAATTCGTCGATGGTGCCATCATGCGCCATGATGATATCCGTCATAACCTCTAGATATCGGTTGAGCATCGATACCACTTGAGCCGGAGCGAGGTTTTCACTGAGAGACGTAAAGCCGCGTATATCAGATAACATAATACTCACCCTGCGCAGGTCCCCGCCTAACTCTAACCCTTCCGGGCGTTCCAGAATATCGGTTACGATCTCATCGGATAAGTAACGCCCAAACGTTGCGCGGATAAATTTTTCATTGCGTTCCAACTGCAGGCGATACTGCTGCTCCTTATCGTGCCAGCGCTTGCGCTCTATTCCGGCTTTGATGCGCGCCTGCAGCAGTACAGGGTTGAAAGGCTTAAATAAATAGTCGTCGGCCCCGGCCTCAATGCATTCGATGATGCCGTCCATATCTTGGCTACCTGAGATGACGATAACGGGAGTGGCTCTCCACTCGGGGTGCTCCTTAATGCGTCGCAAGACTTCATGCCCACTCATGCCCGGCATAATTAAATCCAGCAGAACCACATCGACATCACTTTGCTCCAGCGCACGCAGTGCCTCCTCGCCGCTGGCGGCGGTGATGACAATATGCCCAATGCGGGACAGGTTCCTAGCAACCAGCTCACGGTTTTCCTGCCGGTCATCTACCGCCAAGATAAATCCTGGATCCGATTGAATGCCCCGACTCTGATTTGCAGACTGCAAGGTGCTACCGCTGTGTGCTTGTTCCACCGACGTTAATAGTGATGAGAGTATGGTATCGAGGCTAGCGTGTGAGGCTCCGATATCCTCGCGCAACATTTCTGCGTAGCCGCGCAGCGCCGTCAATACATTCATGAGATCGTGAGTGTTGGTAGCGAGCTCACCCGCGGCCAGCAGGTGCTCAAGTCGGCTGGCAGCGTCAAAGATATGAGTGAAATCGCCCAGTGTCAGCTCGCCTAGATGGCTCTGCTGAATAGAAAACTCTTGCCGCAGCGCTTCTAAGTTGCGCCGCATCTGGTCAATCCATTTTGGGGTTGGGCTGGAGCTGATGTTCATGGGCTAGTGTATTGGGTGGTTCTGCGCAGGCAGACCAACGTTCCATCGAGTCTAGGTGTCCAGAGTGTAACAATATGGTGAGAAACGCACACTGTACTTATCCGCTCAATTTTCGGCGGAATTAGACAGTAGTGAGCAGCCGGGTGCAGCAGAAACGCAAAATTAGGCCCTATTACAAAAGTGATAGGCCAATTTTGCTCACAAGGGTGCGTTTTTCTAAAACTTTGAGGTACTATCTGTTGTACTGAACATAGTGATTGGGTGTGCTAAATGTTGCAACAAGTTGAAATATTTCGAGGCCTAGCCGCGGAGGAGCTGACTGCTCTGGTAGCCAGTAGTACGAGTCGGTCATTTCCGAAAAATACAGTGGTTATCCACGAGAACGATCCCGCCGATTCGCTCTTTGTGATTGAAAGCGGCAAAGTTAAGGTTTATTGCAGCGACAAGAATGGCAAGGAGTTCATTATGAACACGCAGTGTGCCGGAGATTATTTCGGTGAACTGGCGCTGCTGGACGACTCGACCCGTTCTGCCTCTGTCCGCACAGTAGAAAAGTCCAGTTTTTGTATTATCTATAAGGAAGATTTCAACCGTGTGTTGGATCAGCATCCGAACATTGGTCGCCAATTGGTACGAAATCTTGCACAGCGCGTGCGCAAACTGACCGCTGATGTCAAAAGCCTCGCACTGCAGGATGTTTATGGCCGTGTGGCCAATGTCTTAATGGACCTTTCTGAAGAGCGCGGCGATGGCTCTCTGTACATACCCGAGAAACTCACGCAGCAGGATATTGCCGACCGTGTGGGTGCGTCACGTGAGATGGTAGCTCGAATCCTCAAGGATCTGACTATTGGTGAGTACATCCGGTTCGAGGGGCGGCACATTATTATTAATTCCCGATTGCCGGCGAAATATTAGACATTGTTTAGTGGCTGCTGTCGCTGCAGTTCGAATGACGGTGATCGCTCTGCTGGACACTCTGCACTCTCTTGCGGGTTTAACGTAACCTCAATGACCTGACACGCATTATGTCCCTTGGTTCTAAGGCGCGATGTCGGTGTTCTGTGTTCAGTCTACCCGGTTGATCGTTAGGCCTAGACGCCCGTTGGCTACTCTGGCCTCAACCTCATCCCCAATGGAAACGTTGCTAGTCTCCCGAATCACCAAGCCGTTGTTGTCGGTCACAATCGCATAACCGCGCTGCAGGGTGCCTAGTGGGCTCAGGGAGTCAAGCATCTGCGCCATATGGCTCAGCCGATTTCCGCAGTTCTGCAAACGCTGCTGCATGGCAGTCTCCAACTGTTTGCGTCGCAGCAGTGTGTCACGCTGCAGTTGTTCTAGTCGGGGGAGTGGCGATTGCGCCATGACACGGGTTTCAAGGAGTGCCACTGTTCCACGATGTCTTAGTAACATGTTTTTTTGCGCCAGGAGCAAGCGCTGCTCGAGCTCATCGAGGCGCTGAGCCCGCTCTCGAAGTTGCGCTCCGGGGTGTTTCAAGCGCTGACTTAAGTGAGTGAGGTGAGTCGTCATCGCGGCAAGCTTGCGCTGGATCGCGTGGACTAGATTTTTCTCCGTTGTTTGCAGGCGCTGTTGCCATTCATGCTGGTCAGGGCTTAACAGTTCTGCGGCTGCCGACGGGGTGGCGGCCCGTCGATCTGCGGTCATATCGGCAATACTAAAATCCACCTCATGCCCGACGGCGCTGACGATAGGGAGGTCACTGGCAGCGATGGCCCGAGCCACTATCTCTTCATTGAACGCCCAAAGATCTTCTAGGGAGCCGCCACCGCGACCGATGATCAGTGCATCAAGCTGTATTTTGCCTTCCTTTTGCCACCGGTTGGCACGGTCAATCGCGCTGGCAATCAGTGCTGCTGCACCTGCGCCCTGCACCGGGACGGGGAGCAGGAGCACATCGATGGTGGGACAGCGTCGCTTAAGAATAGTCAGTATGTCGTGAATGGCGGCACCGGTAGGGGAGGTGATGACACCCAAATGTGATACGGATGCGGGCAGGGGCTGCTTGCGTTCAGCATCGAACAGGCCTTCAGACAGCAATTTGGCCTTGAGCTGTTCAAACGCTGCCTGCAGTGCTCCGGCACCGGCGTGCTCCAAGTGTTCTACAATTAGCTGAAACTCACCTCGACCTTCATAAAGTGATACCCGGCACCGCAGGCGTATTGCATCTCCATTTGAGGGTGTAAACTTCACTCGCTGGTTGCGATTTTTGAACATCGCACAGCGCACCTGGGCGTTGGTATCCTTAAGAGAGAAGTACCAATGCCCGGACGAAGGGGCCGCAAAGTTGCTGATCTCGCCCTCAACCCAGACAAAGTCAAAGTGGCTTTCCAATAGCGACTTCGCCTGCCTGTTGAGCTGGCCGACCGACAGCGTTGGCGGTGTGTTATCGGATGTAAAACGGGCATTCAATAGAGGGGAGGCTCTGCTTTGTATTTTTCTCGAGGGAGCAGTGTACTTTATTCCGTTTTAAAGCGCATTCACGGGCTTTCTGTGGCTGTGGTAATTGTGCTGCAGTGCACTTGTACTTATACTTGCGTGTTCTATTTATTCTCACTAGCTGGAGAGCCACCCCTATGCTGCGTATTGCTCAGGAAGCCCTTACTTTTGACGATGTGCTGCTGGTTCCAGGGTATTCTGAGGTAGTGGCTAGCGACGTATCCCTGTGTACGCAGCTTACCCGCGGTATAAGTCTGAATATCCCTCTTGTGTCCGCAGCTATGGATACGGTGACCGAGTTTCGCCTCGCTATCGCTATTGCTCAGGAAGGCGGCATGGGCATTATCCACAAGAACATGACAATCGCAGAGCAAGCGGAACAGGTTCGCAAGGTTAAAAAGTTTGAAAGTGGTGTTGTAAAGGACCCCATTACTATTCAGCAAGGGGCCACCATTACCGACCTGATTGCACTAACCGGCGCGCATGGCATATCCGGGGTGCCCGTGCTCAATGGCGAAGATCTGGTAGGTATTGTGACTCGTCGCGATGTGCGCTTTGAGTCTAATCCACAAAAGCTGGTTTCGGCCATTATGACGCCGCGCGATAAATTGGTGACGGTGAAGGAGGGCGCTGACCTAGCCGAAGTGCAGGAGCTGCTGCATCGACACCGTATTGAGAAGGTGCTGGTGGTGAATGATGCATTTGATTTATGCGGCATGATCACGGTGAAGGATTTCGATAAGGCTGAGAGCTTCCCCCATGCGTGCAAAGACTCCTACGGCCATCTTCGTGTGGGGGCGTCAATTGGCACCAGTGCGGATACGGATGATCGGGTAGAGGCGCTGGTTGCTGTGGGTGTTGATGTGCTTGTGGTGGATACGGCGCACGGACATTCACGCAATGTCATCAACAGAATCAAAATGATCAAGCAGTGCTTTCCCTCGGTGCAGGTGATCGGTGGCAATATCGCCACTGCCGCAGCTGCGGTCGCTTTGGCGGAGGCCGGTGTGGATGGCGTTAAGGTGGGTATCGGTCCGGGTTCCATTTGTACGACTCGTATTGTCACCGGTACCGGGGTGCCTCAGATTACCGCGATCTCCAACGTAAGCCAGGCTCTTGCAGGCACGGGCATTCCCGTCATCGCTGACGGTGGCATTCGGTTCTCCGGTGACATCGCGAAGGCTATTGTGGCCGGAGCACATTCGATCATGGTGGGTAGTATGTTTGCCGGTACCGAGGAGGCGCCGGGAGAAGTTGAACTTTATCAGGGCAGAACCTATAAAGCCTATCGGGGAATGGGTTCGCTGGCAGCGATGTCCCAGACGCAAGGCTCCTCTGATCGTTACTTTCAGGACACCAGCCGAGGTGCAGAAAAGCTCGTGCCTGAAGGTATCGAGGGTCGTGTCCCCTATAAGGGCCCGGTCTCAAGTATCATCCATCAACTCATGGGAGGTGTGCGCTCCGCTATGGGGTATACCGGTAGCGCTTCTATGGAAGCCATGCGCACTGAGCCTGAATTTGTGCGTGTCACTAGTGCCGGTATGGCCGAGAGCCATGTTCACGACGTGTCAATTACTAAGGAAGCGCCTAACTATCCAGTGAGTTAGACCTTTGAGAAACGTCATTGCCGACCTTAGGTCGGTTTCGCCACACTGGGCGGTAGCGGGTGCCGCTGCACCAGTGATCATCCAATTTTTCAGTCAGGACAAACCATGAGCGCAGACATTCACGCCCAGAAAATTCTTATCCTGGATTTTGGTTCACAGTACACACAGCTGATCGCCCGACGGGTTCGAGAAGTGGGTGTCTACAGTGAGATTCGCGCTTTTGACGTGAGCGAAGAGGCGGTGCGGGCGTTTAACCCCAGCGGGGTCATTCTGTCCGGCGGGCCAAAGTCAGTAGCCGATGAAGGATCCCCGCGGACGCCGGACTGTGTGTTTAACTTGGGCGTACCCGTACTTGGGATATGTTATGGCATGCAGACTATGGCTAAGCACTTTGGTGGCACGGTGGTCGCGTCATCCGTCAGCGAGTTTGGTTACGCCCAGATAACACAGGTTGGTAATGGCAGGTTGCTGCACGATATCTCCGATCATGCCGCCGAGGATGGCAGAGGTCTGCTGGATGTGTGGATGAGCCACGGGGATAAAGTGGTGGAGTTGCCGCCAGACTTCGAATTGATGGCTGAAACCCCAAGTTGCCCCATCGCAGGCATGGCACATAAAGACAAACCCTTTTTCGGAATCCAGTTTCATCCTGAGGTGACCCATACCTTGCAGGGTGCCCGTATCTTCGAACACTTTGTGCTTGAGCAGTGTGGCTGTGAGGTGCTTTGGACGCCCGCCAACATTGTCGACGATGCTATTGCCCGCGTAAAAGCCCTAGTGGGTAAAGACAAGGTGCTGCTGGGCTTATCAGGGGGTGTGGATTCTTCCGTAGTGGCGGCCCTGTTGCATCGTGCTATTGGCGATCAGCTAACCTGTGTGTTTGTGGACAATGGATTGCTGCGTCTGAATGAAGGCGACCAGGTGATGGAGATGTTCGCCCGCAATATGGGGGTGAAGGTCCTGCGCAGAGACTGTGAGGCGCTGTTTCTGGGCCGGCTCAAAGACGTTTCTGACCCTGAAGCGAAACGAAAAGTCATTGGCAACACCTTCATCGATGTGTTCGATGAGGAAGCAGGGAAACTGACTGGAGTGAAATGGCTGGCTCAGGGCACCATCTATCCCGATGTGATTGAGTCTGCTGGAGGCAAGACCGGCAACGCCCATAACATCAAGTCGCACCATAATGTGGGTGGACTGCCAGATGACATGAGTTTCGAGCTCGTAGAACCGTTGCGTGAATTGTTCAAGGATGAGGTGCGCAGGATAGGCCTGGAACTCGGCCTGCCCTATGACATGGTGTATCGCCATCCCTTTCCCGGCCCAGGTTTGGGCGTTCGGATTTTAGGAGAAGTAAAGAGGGAGTATGCTGACCTGCTGCGCTTGGCAGACGCTATTTTTATTGAGGAGTTGCACCGGGACGACTATTACCATAAAACCAGCCAGGCCTTTGCTGTTTTCCTGCCGGTGAAGTCAGTGGGTGTGGTCGGTGATGCGCGCCGCTATGAGTATGTTATTGCACTGCGGGCAGTAGAGACCGTGGACTTCATGACCGCGCGATGGGCGCATTTACCCTACGAATTACTCGAGCGCACGTCGAATCGTATTATTAATGAGATTTCCGGTGTTTCCCGTGTGACTTACGATATCAGCAGTAAACCTCCTGCGACTATTGAGTGGGAGTAATGCGGTGTCATCCAATGTAAGTCACGAGGATTGGATGCGCCGTGCTCTGGCGCTGGCGGATCGTGCTGCCAATGAAGGCGAAGTTCCAGTAGGGGCTGTTGTCGTGCGCGATGGGCAGTTGCTGGGAGAGGGTTGGAACCAAGTCATTGCAACACAAGATCCCAGTGGTCACGCAGAGATCGTTGCCTTGCGCGATGCCGCGCAATCTATTGGTAACTATCGTCTGGCGGGAGCAACCCTGTATGTTACTTTGGAGCCCTGCACCATGTGTGCCGGAGCGCTAGTGCATGCCCGCATCGCGCATCTCGTATTTGGTGCTAAGGAGCCTCGTGCGGGGGTGGTGTGTAGTGCCTGTTCGTTGCTAGACGAGCCCTGGTTTAACCACCAGATGAGTTGGCAGGCTGACGTATTGGCAGAGGAATCTAGTGCTCGCCTGCGAGCGTTTTTTAAGGCGCGGCGCTAGTCAATCTGCTGTTGATTAACCATGACAAAAGCCTGCTAATTCGGCGGTTAAAATGTTTGCAGCTGTAAATTGTCTATTCCCTCGGGAAAATAATCTTCACTGCCTAGTGGCGGCGGCTGTTTGTCGGGAATATCTTGCCACACGAGAATGCTGTAGTAGTGGCGTATGTTCTGCACCAGAGTAACGGCTTCGTTTCCGCGAGCGTAGCCGTGACGTGTTTTGTCGTAGTACTTTGACTCTTGCAAAAGCGGTAATTTCTGCATCACATCCTGCCACAGATCTGGGTTACCGCCCTGGCGTTGAGTGATTACCCGCGCATCCTCCAGATGACCTAGACCGATGTTGTAGGCCGCCAGCGCCATCCAAGTGCGATCTGGCTCCTTTAATCTTTTGGGCAAACGTCGTTTCAGGTCTTTCAGGTATCGAGCGCCACCACGAAGGCTCTGGGTGACGTCGAGACGATTGTCTACTCCTAGCTCTAGGGCCGTTGATTTTGTTAACATCATCATGCCGCGCACGCCTGTAGGTGAGGTCGCTTTTGGATCCCAGCGCGACTCTTGGTAGGCCATTGCAGCCAGCAGGTGCCAGTCCATCCGGTATTCTGTGGCGACTTGTCGAATGAGCCTGCGGTACAGCGGCAGAGTTTGGCGCATGTTCTGGGTAAACACGTGCGCGCTGATGCGCGACACACCATCGGTATGTCCAAAATGCTCTTCTCGTAGCCTCGCCATTGTTCCATCACTGTTTAGGCGTTCTAAAAAGTTGTTGATGAACGTGATGAGATGCGTGTTGTCGGTGTCAGGCGCCAGATACCAAACCATATCCTGTTCTTCGTACAGGTCAAAGGCGACTTTCTGGCGTGGGTAGAGGCTTTGCTGGACAGCAAACTCATTGGAGTCGACGATGGCGACATCTGCTTGCCCTAATTTGAGTAGTTCCAGTAATTGCATGGTGTCTGCCTCATCTATCTCTTCCCATGTTAGACCTGGCTCCTCATTTTTTTGCAGCGAGTGTAACGTGTCGACGTGGCTGGACTCTGCCAGAACAACAATATCCATTGCGGTTAAGTCCGATACGCTGCGGGGTCTGAAATTACCTGCGACATAAACCACCTGCGGCGTAAGCTGGTTATAGGCAATGGAATGGGGATAGCGAGCTGCTCGGCCTTCCGTAAGAGTTAGCCCTGCCGCTGCGATATCTGCTTCTTTGTCGCTCAGCTGTGTAAAAAGGTCGTACAGGTTGAATGCACTTGTGATCCTCAGCGTTACACCCAGCTCCTCTGCCAGCAGGCCTGTTAGAGCATACTCAAAGCCGGTCGGGCCGTTTTTGTCCAGGTAGTAGGTGGTGGGGCTGTTGCGGCTCACTACGACCAATTCGCCCTCCGATTGGATCGTCTCAAACGAGTCCTGTGCTTCGCAGCCAACCAGCATGCACAGTGACGTTACGATCAGTATTATTGTGAAAAGCCTCATGCCGACTATTCTAGCGGTACCCAGGAGGCGCTCCCAGTCTTAATTAGCATGGTAATTCGGTGTAATTTCGGTTATCGAAGCGAGATCAAATGCAGTACACTGACGCTTCCTTGAAATGCCTCCTTTTGGAGTTCTTCACAGCATGTTATCTCTGCGCGGCGCTCCCGCTCTATCCGAATTTCGCCTGAAAAAATTGGCACAAAGAATCTCGGAAATCCATCCCGGCATCCAGATTCTTCGGGCCGAATTTGTCCACCTTGTCCAGTTACATCGGCCGCTGACGGAGCAGCGCCAAAAAATACTTGGCAGTTTGCTCACGTACGGGCCTTCGTTGCCCGTCGCTGGCGATGAAGCGCTGGAAAACGCCACCTTATTGCTGGTGATCCCTAGGCCGGGCACGGTCTCTCCCTGGTCTAGCAAAGCTACCGATATCGCCCACAACTGCGGTCTGCATGAGATTGAACGTCTGGAGCGAGGTTTGGCTTGGCATCTCAATCTGCCTGCAGAGTTTACTGCATCGGCGCGTCAAGCCCTTGAGGCGCTTGTGCACGATCGAATGACGGAGACTATTGTTTCCGCTATCGCGTCTGCGCAGCAGTTATTTCAGCATGCAGCGCCCCGACCCATAGAAGCGGTGGATGTGCTGAGCAACGGTCGCCAGGCGCTGTTGGACGCGAACCACACGCTAGGGCTTGCGCTCGCCGATGATGAAATAGACTACTTATGTGATGCGTTTATCGCTCTTGGCCGCAACCCCAGCGACGTTGAGTTAATGATGTTCGCGCAGGCCAATTCGGAACATTGCCGCCACAAAATATTTAACGCTGATTGGACCATTGACGGCACGCCACAGGCGCATTCGTTGTTCAATATGATTCGCAACACCAATGCGTGTGGCGGTGAGAATGTGCTCTCGGCGTATTCTGATAATGCGGCGGTCGTGGCGGGACCCGTTGCGGGTCGGTTTTATCCCGACCCGCAGTCCGGTGAGTACGGCGCCTTCCAAGAGAGCATCCACCTGTTAATGAAAGTTGAGACGCATAATCATCCGACGGCTATCGCACCGTTCGCGGGAGCGGGGACAGGCGCCGGTGGCGAAATTCGTGACGAAGGTGCTGTCGGTCGCGGTTCCAAGCCTAAAGTGGGTTTGACCGGTTTTTCGGTGTCCAATCTGAATATTCCTGAGTTTGAGCAGCCTTGGGAGTTTGATTATGGCAAGCCCGGTCGAATCGTCAGTGCTCTGGACATCATGTTGGAAGGGCCCATTGGCGCCGCGGCATTTAATAACGAGTTTGGCCGCCCCAATATTTGCGGCTACTTTCGCAGCTTTGAAGTGACCGCGCCGGGAGTCAGCGCGCCCGAAATACGGGGTTATCACAAACCCATCATGATCGCCGGTGGCTATGGCAATGTCCGTCAGGAGCATGTGGAGAAAGGGGAATATCGGCCGGGGGCCAAGTTGATTGCACTGGGCGGTCCGGCAATGCTGATCGGTCTGGGCGGGAGTGCTGCTTCATCCATGTCTAGCGGACAAAGCCATGCCGATCTTGATTTTGCTTCCGTACAGCGGCAAAACCCGGAGATGGAGCGGCGTTGTCAGGAGGTTATCGACCGTTGCTGGCAGTTGGGCGAGGATAATCCGATTGCCTTTATCCATGATGTAGGCGCCGGTGGATTGTCCAATGCATTTCCCGAACTGGTGAAGGACGGCGGCCGCGGCGGACGCTTTGATTTGCGCGCTGTGCCAAATGATGAGCCGGGCATGTCGCCGCTAGAGATTTGGTGTAACGAATCTCAGGAACGCTATGTGATGGCCGTGGAGCCAGAGAACCTGGCGCGCTTTGAGGCGATTTGCGATCGCGAACGCTGTCCTTTTGCCGTAGTCGGTGAAGCAACGGAAGCACTGAATTTGCAACTTACCGACAGTCAATTTGGCAATGTGCCGGTGGATATGTCCATGTCTGTGTTGTTTGGCAAGCCGCCGCGCATGAGTCGTGAGGTTCGTCGTCAGGCTATTCAGCACGAAGCCCTGCATCTGGACATTTCGGTGCAAGAAGCCGTGGAGCGCGTTTTGCAGGTGCCGAGTGTCGCCAGCAAGAATTTTTTGATTACCATTGGTGATCGCTCGGTAACGGGTATGGTGGCTCGCGACCAGATGGTTGGCCCTTGGCAGGTCCCCGTCGCGGATTGCGCGGTGACAACCGTGTCTTATGACTCTTTTGCTGGAGAAGCCATGGCCATGGGTGAGCGCACCCCGTTGGCGCTGATAAATGGCCCCGCTTCCGGACGCATGGCGGTTGCCGAAGCCATTACCAATATTTGCGCAGCGGCCATCGGGGATATTCGCGACATCAAGCTGTCGGCCAACTGGATGTGTGCTGCAGGATACGGTGCTGAGGATGAGATATTATTTGACACCGTGCGGGCAGTCGGTATGGAATTTTGTCCCGCGCTGGGGATCACTATTCCGGTGGGTAAGGACTCCATGTCTATGCGCACTACCTGGAAGGAAGAGGGCGAGAATAAATCAGTGACCGCGCCGATGTCGCTGATCGTCTCCGCGTTTTCGCCGGTGATCGATGCGCGTCTTTCCGTAACCCCGCAGCTGAACTGTGAGGCTGATGCGTTTCTTGTGCTGCTGGATCTTGGTCGGGGAGCCAACCGAATGGGGGCTTCTGCTCTGGCTCAGGCCTGCGGTCAGACAGGCGATACTGTGCCGGACATGGACAGCGCAGCTGATCTAAAGGCTTTTTTTACGCTGGTGCAGCGCTATTTAACCCAGGGCCAAATAATGGCCTATCACGACCGCTCTGATGGCGGCTTGTTGACGACATTGTTGGAGATGGCTTTTGCCGGTCGCTGTGGCATAGAGATAGAGCTGTCAGAGCTGCCCGGCAGTGCGTTGGAAAAATTGTTTAATGAGGAAGCCGGAGCGGTACTGCAAATCGGCAGTTCGCAGCTGCACGATTTTCAACGACAGGCGGCAGAATTGGGGTTGGACGATTGCCTGTATGTGATCGGAAAGGCGGTCAGCGGTGATGCGGTGACTATGGTAAACGGAGCCGACGTTTTTCGCGACAGTCGGGCGCGTTTGCAGCAGCTATGGGCGCGCACGAGCTATGAATTACAGGCTCTGCGTGATAATCCTGCGTGTGCGTTGGAAGAGCATCGGCGACACACAGCGAAAGATCCTGGGCTGTCGGTGGGCTTGAGTTTTGATGTGAATGAGGACATTAGCGCCCCCTATATTGCAACCGGAGTGCGCCCGCGTGTCGCTGTCTTGCGAGAGCAGGGCGTCAATGGGCATGTAGAAATGGCAGCCGCTTTTCACCGAGCAGGCTTTGCGCCATTCGATGTGCATATGAGTGACCTTCTTAGTGGGCGCGTCGACTTGGCCGAGTTCAAGGGTCTCGTGGCCTGTGGCGGGTTCTCATACGGCGATGTGCTGGGTGCCGGTGAAGGCTGGGCCAAGAGCATTTTGTTTAATGAGTCGGTGCGCGCTGAGTTCAGTGCCTTTTTTGAGCGTGAAGATACGTTTACGCTCGGAGTCTGCAACGGTTGTCAGATGGTCTCGGCGCTCAAGGAGCTGATTCCTGGTGCTGCGCTTTGGCCGCGCTTCGTGCGCAACCGCTCGGAACAATTTGAGGCACGACTGGCTTTGGTTCGGGTTGAGTCCAGCCCTTCGATTCTGTTGTCGGATATGGCGGGTTCGCATCTGCCCATCGCGGTTGCGCATGGGGAGGGTCGTGCTCAGTTTGCTAGTATCCAGTCGCAGAGCGATTGTGAAGCCAGTGGTGCTGTGGTGTTGCGCTACATTGAGAACGACCTTGCGCTGGCAAACCGGTATCCCGCCAATCCTAATGGCTCTCCAGAGGGCATCACGGGTCTTACCAGTGAGGATGGCCGCGCCACGATCATGATGCCGCATCCAGAACGGGTTTATCGCACGATCCAGCATTCCTGGACACCTCCTCAATGGGGCGAGGATGGGGGCTGGTTGCGGATGTTTCGCAACGCCCGCCGCTGGCTGGGATGAGCGTGGTGCCGAAACGCCCCTTGTGGCCGCGGCCTGTTAATTTATAATGGCGCACTTTTTTACGTGGGGGCGCACTGAGCTCCCGAAAATTTTTTCAGTTAGAGCGACACTATGCTAAATAAGTACCCGCTGTGGAAATACCTCCTCGTGCTGTCTACGTTGCTCCTAGGCCTGTTCTATGCGGCGCCCAATTTGTATGCGCCGGACCCTGCACTGCAGATTGCCGGACAAAGCAGTTCACAGCAGATTGACGATAAAACCTTGCGTCGAGCATTAAATGCGCTGGATGAGGCGGGGATCGCCTATTTTGGCCAAACGATTGATGCTAATGGTCGTCAGGCTCTCTTGCGCTTAGAAGATGCAGATCAGCAATTGGTGGCACAGGCCAGAGTCTCTCGCGCGTTGGGGGATGGGTTTATCGTGGCGCTTAACCTGGCTCCGACAACGCCAGACTGGCTGAGTGATTATGGCGGACAGCCGATGAAATTGGGGCTGGACCTCAGTGGTGGCGTGCATTTCAAGCTCGAAGTGGATGTTGACGCAGCAGTAGAACGCCGTATGGAGTACTTCGTAAACGACACGAAGCGGGCGTTGCGAGAGGATCGTATTCGTGGGCTTGTCAGGCTCAATTCTCAGGGGAAATTAGAAGCACGCTTTCAAACGGAGGCATTGCGCGAGCAAGCGCGAGAGATTATTGCGCAGAACAGCCCAGAGCTGGAGATAGAGCGTGTCGATGAGGGCGATAGTTGGAGTTTGTTAGCGGCGATATCCCCGCAGGCTCGCGATGAGATTGAGAGTTACGCTGTCAGCCAGAATTTGACCACGTTGCGTAACCGGGTTAACGAATTGGGAGTGTCTGAGCCGCTGGTGCAGCGTCAGGGCAAGAACCGCATTGTGGTTGAGCTACCGGGCATTCAGGACACAGCGGAGGCCAAGCGTATTTTGGGCAAGGTGGCTAACCTCGAGTTCAGGTTGGTGGCCAATATGGATGCCGCTCAGTCCGACAAACAGCGTTTTGATTACCGCAGTGCTGACCGCAGCGGCGCGAGCGAGTGGTTAGAGCGTGATGTCATTATCACCGGGGAACGGGTTTCCACCGCACAGGCCAGCTTTGATCAGAACGGGCAACCCAATGTGCAGATCAGCTTGGACAGTGAGGGGGGCACCTTGATGTCTCGAGCCACACGCAACAATATTAAGCGTCGCATGGGCGTGTTGTTCATCGAGCGTAAGTATCGTACGCGCTATGAAGTCGACGAGGAGGGCGCCGAAGTTATCGTGAAGGTTCCCTATGATGAGAGAAAGATTCTCACGGCCCCAGTTATCCAGTCAGCCCTTGGTGCGCAGTTCCAGATCACCGGTCTCGACAATCCACTGGAATCTTCTGAGTTGGCGCTGATGCTGCGTGCCGGCGCGCTAGCAGCGCCCATCACTTTTGTCGAGGAGCGCACCGTTGGACCGTCTTTGGGTGCAGAAAATATTCGTCTTGGTGTCCGGTCCGTTTATTACGGTTTGACGCTGGTGCTGCTATTTATGGTCTTATATTACAGAGTTTTTGGCGTTGTGGCGGTGATTGCGCTGACCTCTAATTTGATTTTATTGGTGGCCGTGATGTCGATGCTGGGGGCCACGCTGACGCTTCCGGGTATCGCGGGTATTGTGCTAACGGTGGGTATGGCGGTAGATGCCAATGTGTTGATTTTTGCCCGAATCCGAGAGGAGCTCGTTAATGGACTGTCGCCGCAGATGGCGATCCACTCAGGCTTTGGACGTGCGTTCACCACTATTCTTGATGCCAACCTTACGACCCTTATCGTTGCTGTCATCCTCTATGCCGTGGGTACTGGCCCGATTAAGGGCTTTGCAGTGACTTTGTCGGTTGGTATTTTGACCTCGATGTTCACTGCAATACTGGGTACGCGTGCTCTGATTAATCTTGTCTATGGCGGGCGCCGTGTGCGGAAATTATCGATCGGGGGCCGTCAGTCATGAAAGTGATTAATTTTATGGGCCAGCGTAAGCTGGCGATAGTGTTTTCGGGGTTGTTGCTGCTGGTGTCTATCGTTTCTTTGGCAACGAAACAGCTTAACTGGGGTTTGGATTTTACCGGGGGCACACTGGTAGAGATTCATTACAGCGCGACCGCAGATCTTAATGCGATTCGCAGTACCCTTGAGACCCAGGGCTATGCCGGCTCTAGCGTCATGAGTTTCGGCAGCGATCAAGATGTGCTGATTCGCCTGCCACAGGGCTATTCTGACGAGGAGGGTACGGCGCTGTTGAGCCTGCTTCAGGAGACTTTTGTCGGCGATGTGGAGCTTCGCCGTATGGAGTTCGTTGGTCCGCAGGTAGGGGACGAACTGCGCGAGCAGGGAGGCCTGGCCATGCTTCTAGCAATAGGCTTGGTCACACTCTACGTCGCGTTTCGTTTCCAGTTAAAGTTCGCTCTCGGTGCGGTCGCGGCTCTGTTGCATGACGTGATTATTACTTTGGGGTTTTTCTCGTTGACCGGTATGGAGTTTAATCTCACGGTGCTGGCCGCGATATTGGCAGTGGTGGGTTACTCCATTAATGACACGATTGTTGTCTTTGACCGCATTCGGGAAAATTTCCGTAAGCTCCGTCGTGCAGGGCCCGTCGAAGTCGTTGATATCTCCATTAGTGAGACCCTGGCACGGACACTGGTAACGTCGGGTACAACGTTGATGGTAGTGGTCGCGCTAGCTCTGTTTGGCGGTGAAATGATTTTCGGTTTTGCTGTCGCTCTGATAGTGGGTATTTTGATAGGTACATATTCATCGATCTATGTCGCCTCTGCCTGGACGCTGATGATGGGGGTGACGAAGGAAGATCTCATGCTCCCAATCAAAGAAGGCGCTGAGCAGGATGACCTTACACCCTAACGTAGCTCTCAGGAAAGACACATGGAACCGATGATCAAAATTGCACTTCGCGCGGCTCGTAAAGCCGGTGAAAATATCGTGCGAGCGTCTGATGAGCTTCATCGCTTTGAAGTAAAGGCCAAAGGGGTCAACAACTTCGTAACGGAGGTTGACCTCAACGCCGAGCAGGAAATTATTTATCAGCTGCAGAAGGCGTATCCCGACCACGCTATTTTGGGTGAAGAGAGTGGCTTTATCGGGAGTGAGGATGCGGAGTATCGATGGATCATAGACCCGCTTGACGGCACGACCAACTTTATTCGTGGTATTCCTCACTATGCAGTCTCAATAGCTTGTATGTATCGGGGAAAACTTGAGCACGCCGTGATTGTTGATCCGGTGCGGCAAGAGGAGTTCACCGCATCGAGAGGGCGTGGCGCCCAGCTTAATGGTCATCGAATTCGTGTGAGCGACCTTGCGAATCTGGAAGGCGCTCTGTTGGGAACCGGTATCCCCTTCAAAAATCACTGTGATGATAAGCTGGAAGCCTACAGTAAATCGATTGAAGTACTCGCGTCTCAGTGCGCCGGTATTCGCCGCGCTGGTGCCGCATCATTGGATTTGGCTTATGTTGCTGCAGGTCGCCTGGACGCGTTCTGGGAGATCGGACTATCGTCTTGGGATATGGCGGCCGGGGTGCTGCTGGTGCGTGAGGCGGGTGGTCTGGTGGCAGACATTGACGCCTCCGATAATTACTTGGACTCTGGCAATATTGTGTGCGGAAACCCTAAGTGTTTTAAGGCGGTGCTGCAGGTTGTTAAGCCCCTGTTGTCTTGATCGTCGATTCTGGGGTCGTTGTTGATCGCGGTTAAATTCGATTAATTCCCAAGGCGTTTTCTGCTATAATACAGCGCCCTCAGTGTTAGCCCCGAAATCGCCAATGAACACGGACAATATTCGCATTGTGTTGGTCAATACCAGTCACCCTGGCAACATCGGTGGTGTTGCGCGCGCGATGAAAAATATGGGGCTGACGCGATTGTATCTGGTGGCTCCTCGGGACTATCCGAACGAGCAAGCCGAGTGGCGTGCGGTTTCAGCCAAAGATATTCTCGACGCAGCCATTGTTGTGCCGACTCTCGAAGACGCGATTGCAGATTGTCAGTTTGTCGTCGGTACCAGTGCACGCGAGCGAAGAATACCATGGCCTCTTCTGGATGCTCGCCAGTGTGCTGAACGGATGGCGCAGGCATCGTCGCAGGAACAGGTTGCCGTGCTATTCGGCCGGGAAGACCGCGGGTTGACTAACGAAGAACTGAGGGTGTGTAATCTGCATCTCAATATTCCTACGTCAGGCGCATACAGCTCGCTGAATCTGGCTATGGCGGTGCAAATTGTTGCCTATGAGTTACATATGCTGAGGTCCTCTGCGGAATTACCCGTAAATGAGCTCGAGCAGTGGGATAGCCCGTTTGCTTCGCAGGGCAATATGGAGCACTTTTATCAACACCTCGAAGAAACGCTTATCGATGTGGAGTTTTTGGACCCGACTGCACCGCGCCAGCTAATGTCTCGACTGCGCCGTCTTTATACCCGGGTACGATTAGATGAGATGGAGCTTAATATCCTGCGGGGAGTCCTTAGCGAGACTCAAAAGTGGGTAAAGCGCGCGCGCAGCGGGTCTTAATCGACCGGCTTTACCCGACAGAAATAGTCGGACTAATAGTTGACCAGTTTAGTGGGTTATTGCATAATTACCTCAATCCGATAGGCGAGAGTAGAGGATGCGACTGACAACGAAAGGGCGATATGCGGTAACTGCAATGCTTGATCTTGCATTACACGGCAGCGAACACCCTGTTAGCCTAGCCGACATTTCGGGTCGACAAGATATATCGTTGTCCTATCTGGAGCAGCTGTTCGCCAAGCTGCGGCGCAACAGTTTAGTGAGCAGTGTGCGAGGCCCGGGCGGGGGGTACCGTCTAAGCCGCGGCGGCCACGACATTTTTGTGGCACAGATTGTCGACGCGGTAAACGACACGGTTGATGCCACAGGATGCGGGGGCACAGCTGATTGCCAACAGGGAGAGGTGTGCTTGACCCACCACCTATGGTGCGACCTAAGCGATCAAATCCACGGTTTTCTGAGCGCGATTAGTTTGTCTCATTTGGTCGAAAGAAGGGAAGTCAAGATTATTGCGGCACGACAGGATGCGCGCAGCTATAGGGGTGACACAGTGCCCCTGACAGAAATTTAAGCACGCGCTGAATGCGCAATAGTTGATGGAGCGATAGTAATATGGAAAAACCGATTTATTTTGATTATCTGGCAACGACTCCGGTTGATCCTCGTGTGGTAGAAAAAATGGTGCATTGTCTGTCTATCGAAGGCAATTTTGGCAATCCCGCATCGCGTTCGCATCTTTATGGTTGGAAGGCAGAAGAGGCTGTTGAAAATGGCCGCCGCCAAGTTGCCGACCTGATCAAAGCGGACCCTAGAGAAATCGTTTGGACCTCAGGTGCTACCGAGTCAGATAACCTTGCAATCAAGGGTGCGGCCCACTTCTATGTGAAGAAGGGAAAGCATATTGTCACCTCGAAAATTGAGCATAAGGCTGTTCTTGATACATGTCGCCAGCTAGAGCGAGAAGGCTTTGAGGTGACTTACCTCGATCCTGGCAGCAACGGGCTCATTACGCCCGAAGCGGTTAGCGCTGCATTGCGCGAAGACACCGTTTTAGTCACCATCATGCACGCCAATAACGAAATTGGAACGGTCAACGATATCGCCGGAATTGGCGAGGTGACACGTGCTGCTGGTGTATTGTTCCACGTTGATGCAGCCCAGAGTGCGGGAAAAGTCGTCATTGACATGGAGAACATGAAAGTTGATCTGCTTTCGATGTCTGGCCACAAGATGTACGGGCCGAAGGGTATTGGCGTTTTGTATGTGCGACGTAAGCCGCGGGTGCGACTCGAGGCGCAGATGCATGGCGGCGGACACGAGCGCGGCATGCGCTCTGGTACATTGCCTACCCATCAGATTGTAGGTATGGGTGAGGCCGCTCATGTTGCCCAAGAGGGTATGGAGCTCGAAGCAGTGCGACTGAAGGCGCTGCGTCGGCGCTTTTGGGACGGCATTAAGGATATCGAGGAAGTGCACATTAATGGTGACGATATACACCGTTTGCCGGGCGCGTTGAATGTCAGCATTGCTTTTGTGGAAGGTGAATCTTTGATTATGTCGCTCAAAGATCTGGCTGTTTCGAGCGGCTCAGCATGCACATCGGCAAGTCTGGAGCCGTCGTATGTGTTACGGGCACTCGGGCTTAGCGATGAGTTGGCGCACAGTTCTTTGCGTTTTAGTTTTGGCCGTTTCACCACCGATGACGATGTGGATGCTGCAGTAGCACAATTGCGCACTGCGGTAGAAAAACTGCGAGATTTATCCCCTTTGTGGGACATGTTTAAAGATGGTGTAGACCTGAACAGCATAGAATGGGCTGCCCACTAATTCCAATTGGAGGAACAAGACAATGGCATACAGTGACAAGGTATTAGACCACTACGAAAATCCTCGCAACGTCGGAAAACTCGATGCGGATGATGAGAGCGTCGGCACCGGTATGGTGGGTGCTCCAGCCTGCGGAGACGTTATGCGTCTGCAGATTAAAGTCAACGCGGATGGCATTATCGAGGATGCTAAATTTAAGACCTATGGTTGCGGCTCAGCCATCGCTTCTAGCTCCCTACTTACAGAGTGGGTGAAGGGCAAAAACCTGGATGAGGCGGAGCAGATTCGCAATACCGAAATCGCTGAAGAGCTGGCGTTGCCGCCGGTCAAAATTCATTGTTCGGTGTTGGCTGAAGACGCTATCAAAGCAGCCGTCAAGGACCTCCGGGAAAAGCGGAGTCGTTAGTATGGGTGTCAGCATTACAGAATCTGCAGCGAAGCATGTTGCAGGGCAATTGGTTTCCCGAGGTAATGGGCTAGGTATTCGTCTGGGAGTAAGGACGTCCGGCTGTTCCGGCATGGCATACGTACTTGAGTTTGTTGACGAGGTACAGGCAGAAGATCAGGTGTTTGAGGATCATGGTGTGAAGGTGTTCATCGATCCTAAGAGCATGGTTTATTTGGACGGTACAGAGCTGGATTTCGTGCGCGAGGGGCTAAACGAAGGCCTGCAGTTCCGCAATCCTAACGTTTCCGCTGAATGCGGCTGCGGTGAGAGTTTTACTGTCTAAGTTAGGTGGTGTGATACTCTGGAATGTCCCTACTCGAGCTTCAAAAAAACTATTTCCAGCTGTTTGATTTGTCCGTCGGTTTTGCGTTGGATCAGGCCCAATTGGGTGAGCGCTATCGACAGTTGCAGAAAGAGTTGCACCCTGATCGTTACGCTAGCGGCACCGCTCATGAGCAGCGATTGGCGGTTCAATACTCTGCCCTGATTAACGAAGCGTATGCCACACTCCGAAAAGCTCTCCCTCGTGCACTTTATCTGCTAGAACTGGCGGGCATGAGTAAAGAGGATATTTCTGGCCAGCAGATTGACGGCAGCTTCCTCATGTCGCAGATAGACCTCCGTGAGAAGCTTGTGTCGTTGGACGAGGTAGTCGATCCAGAGACTGCACTGGAGCAACTGGTCACTGACATCAGTGGAGACGTCAATCAATTGCATGACCAGTTTTCTTGTGCGTATTCTGCGGGCGAACTAGCGGCAGCTGCCAGCGCTTGCGTTAAATTGCAATATCTGGAAAAACTGCTGCTGGAAGCTGAGCAGCTGGAGTCCAGATTGATAGACAGTCAGACTTAATAGGATCAATCATGGCGCTACTACACATCGCCGAGCCGGGACAGTCTCCTCTTCCGCATCAAACAAAGCGGGCAGTGGGTATTGATCTCGGTACGACGAACTCCCTAGTTGCTACGGTACGCGGCGGTCGCGCAGCTATTGTGCCCGACGAGAAAGGCGTCATGATGCTGCCTTCGGTGGTTAACTATACCGATACACAAATGCCGCTTGTTGGCGCGGGTGCATTGGCCTTGGCTGCCCAGCATCCCGCCGATACCCTTATGTCAGTAAAGCGTTTTATGGGGCGCGGGAGCCGTGATGCGATTAGAGACGCGCAGCGCTCTCATTATAAACTTGCTGAGGGCGAAGAAGGTCTAGTGCGTTTTTTGACCAGTAGTGGAGAGCGCAGCCCGGTTGAGGTGTCGGCAGATATTCTACGAGTATTACATCAGCGTGCGCTGGCAACCTTGGGCGGCGAGATTGATGGCGCGGTAATTACGGTGCCGGCCTACTTTGACGAGCCGCAGCGCCAGGCGACCAAGGATGCGGCAACCCTTGTCGGGTTGCGCGTGTTACGCCTGATGAATGAGCCCACCGCGGCAGCGGTGGCCTATGGGCTGGACGCGGCAGAGCAGGGCGTCATAGCCGTTTATGATCTCGGCGGTGGCACCTTTGATATTTCCATTTTGCGGTTACATCAGGGTGTATTTGAAGTGTTGGCCACCGGTGGCGATACGGCTCTTGGCGGTGATGACCTCGACGCTGCCCTCGCAGACTGGGTGTTACAGCAGTGTGAGTCACCGTCCCTCGCGCCGGGCCAGTTCCGACAGCTTCAGGCTGCAGCACGTTCTGCTAAAGAGCGACTGTCTGATGAGGTGGCGGTTGATCTTGATCTGACCGGAGTGCTGCCCTCGGGAGGAGCGATTCGGGTGACGCGAGAGACTTTTGAGAGCTTAATTAAACCACTGGTGAAACGAACATTGAGCGCCTGCCGTCGCTGTTTGCGCGATGCCGAGCTTGACGCCAGTATCGATAACATCGTTATGGTGGGAGGCTCTACGCGCGTGCCCCTCGTGCGCGAGGCCGTAGCCGAATTTTTTCAGCGCCCCCCGCTGGTGGGTATTGATCCTGATCAGGTCGTGGCACTGGGCGCTGCTATTCAGGCAGATATTTTAGTCGGCAATCGCCCAGAGGGCGACCTCTTACTATTGGATGTTATCCCGCTGTCGTTGGGTATTGAAACGATGGGTGGCTTGGTAGAGAAAATTGTTCCACGCAATACTACGATTCCGGTAAGTCGCGCTCAGGAGTTTACAACGTACAAAGACGGGCAGACCGCACTGGCGATACATATTGTTCAGGGCGAGCGGGAAATGGTCAGTGACTGTCGCTCACTCGCTCACTTCGAATTGCGCGGTATTCCTCCAATGGTGGCGGGCGCCGCCAGAATTAAAGTGACATTTCAGGTTGATGCTGATGGTTTGCTCAATGTGTCCGCCTGCGAAGAAATCACCAGTGCGCAGACCAGTGTCACGATAAAGCCGTCATTCGGGTTGACCGACGATGAGATCACTAGCATGTTGCAGGCATCGTTTAGTCATGCAGATGAGGATAAACTTGCGCGTCAACTGGCGGAGCAGCGCCTGTCTGGATGGCAGTTGCTCGAAGGGCTGAAATCTGCCCTGGAAGCGGATGGTGAGGCTTTGTTGAGCGCCGACGACCGTGAGGCAATTACGGCCCCAATGGGCCAATTGCAAGCGCTGCTTGAAGGTGAGGATGCGGATGCTATCCGCACGCTGACGGAGCGTCTGGGGCGTCAAAGCGAAACATTCGCTAGCCGGCGAATGGACAAGAGCATTCGGGAAGCTCTGGCGGGAATGTCGCTGGATGCGCTCGACGATGAGGTAATGCAATGACGAAAATAGTAGTGCTTCCCAATGAGAGCCTATGTCCCGACGGGATTGTGATTGAAGCTTTACCGGGAGAGAATATATGCCGTGCGCTGTTGCGCAATCATATCGAGATCGAGCATGCCTGTGAGCTTTCCTGCGCCTGCACCACGTGCCATGTCATTGTGCGAGAAGGTTATGACTCTCTTGCGGCGCCTGATGAATTGGAAGATGACTACCTCGATATGGCCTGGGGCTTGGAGCCCGACTCGCGCCTCAGTTGCCAGGCTGTTGTCGGTAAAGATGACTTAGTCGTTGAAATTCCACGCTACACTATTAATATGGTATCAGAGCAACATTAAGCGAGAGAGCGTTTATGCAGTGGACTGATATTACTGACATCGCCATCGAATTGCAGGAGGCCCACCCTGATGTGAATCCTTTGGCTCTTAACTTTGTGGATCTGCGTAATTGGGTAATGGCATTGCCGGGCTTCGATGATGAGCCTAGCCGGTGTGGCGAGAAGATCCTAGAGGCGATCCAGGGTGCCTGGATCGAAGAGCTGGAGTAACTGCCAGTAGCACCTCTGTCTTTGGCTAGCTTGATTCGTGCGCGATAAGGCGGACATCCCCGAATTACTCCGCCCTTTAGCGGCAGTTTCAACAGAACGGTATTGAGGCCTTTGCGTCACTGGCAGAGGCAACGTAAGCTATATTTTGTCTTATTTGCCCGGCTGATTTGTAACGCGCTGATTTAAAACAAAAAGAATCTTTAAGCTAACCATGTTTGCAGGTGAAACGGCGGCCTAAACTCCGTATAATTGCGCGCTTTCGATAGTGAAGTTACCTGGAGAGTCATCATGGCTGTAGAACGGACCCTGTCCATCATTAAACCCGACGCGGTTGGCAAAAATATTATTGGCAAGATTTATTCGAGATTCGAAGCGGATGGGTTGCAAATCGTTGCCTCTAGAATGCTTCGTTTGAGTGATACGCTGGCCGGCGGGTTCTATTCCGAGCACAAGGAGCGTCCATTCTTTGCGGCTCTCATTGAATTTATGACCTCTGGCCCCGTTGTTGTGCAAGTGCTGGAGGGTGAGGGCGCTATTGCGAAAAACCGCGAATTGATGGGTGCGACCAATCCGGCGGAGGCTGCCGAGGGCACTATTCGAGCGGATTTCGCATCATCGATAGACGCCAACGCAGTGCATGGTTCCGATTCCCCCGAGTCTGCTGCTCGCGAAATTGCGTATTTTTTCGCCTCCAGCGAACTCTGCGAGCGCTAGGCTCCGGACGTCCGACGGCTTCCTATGACTGCCTCTCCCGCGCTGCCTCCCATCGGTCCGCAACACGCTAAGGTTAACCTGATGGGGTTGTCGCGGCTGCAGTTAGAACAATTCTTTCTCGACATGGGTGAGAAGAAATTTCGCGCACACCAGGTCCTGAAGTGGATACATCATGCTGGCATCACTCAGATTGAAGAGATGTCTAATCTGGGCAGAGCGCTGAGAGAGAAGCTTGTGGAGGTCGCGGAAGTGCGGCCCCCTGAGATCGCTCGCCAGCAGGATTCCAGTGACGGTACGCGCAAGTGGGCAATTCGAGTCGAGGGCGGCGGTCTAGTAGAGACGGTATTGATTCCTGCGGGTAATCGCGCCACGCTGTGTGTGTCTTCTCAAGTAGGCTGCGCTCTGGACTGTAGCTTTTGTTCTACTGGAAAGCAGGGCTTTCAGAGAGATTTAAGCGCCGCCGAGATCATCGGTCAGGTGTGGTTGGCGATAAACTCTTACGATGGATTTAAGCCCGGTGACCGACGCATCGTGACGAATGTGGTGATGATGGGCATGGGGGAGCCTCTGCTGAACTTTGATAACGTGGTTGCGGCTATGGATCTCATGCTTGAGGACTTGGCCTACGGTTTGTCTAAGCGTCGCGTCACACTGAGCACGTCCGGTGTCGTTCCCGCGTTGGATAGGCTGGCTGCGGTCAGCGAGGTGTCTCTGGCTGTGTCCCTGCACGCGCCCAATGACACGTTACGTAATCAGCTGGTCCCAATCAATCGCAAGTACCCCATTGCTGTGCTGCTTGAGAGTTGCCGCAATTATATGGCGGCCCAAAGCGATAAAAATCGAGTAGTGACCATAGAATATACTCTGATTGAGGGGGTAAACGATCAGCGCGATCAGGCCTTGGAGCTGGCAGAATTGCTGCGAGACGTGCCCTGCAAAATTAATCTGATTCCCTTCAATACGTTCGCTCAGTCGGAGTATCAGCGGCCCAGTGGCAATGCGGTATCACGTTTCTGGCAAGTGTTGGTGGATGCGGGCTATATTGTCACGATCAGAACGACTCGTGGTGATGATATCAATGCCGCCTGTGGCCAATTAGTCGGTGAGGTGGTAGACCGCACCAGCCGCAGTAGCCGTTACCGCGCAGCGGCTGATGCTCAAATAATTTCAGTGGGGTAAGCATGTTATTGCAGATGCCGGTCAGATCGAAACAATGTGTGTCCGCGCTGTTTGTGCTGGTAGCGTTTATCGTGTTGAGCGGCTGTATCTCAACGACCACGGGTGGTTTTAGCGAGGATGCATCGCCCCAAAAAGCTCTGGACACGCGCGTAGCGTTAGCACGTGATTATATCGGAGTGGGTAATTGGGTTTCTGCTAAGCGTAATCTTGAACTGGCCATGCAGATTGATGACAGTAATGCTGAGGTTTATGAGGCTTTTGGCTTGGTCTATCAGAATACAGGCGAGTATGATCTCGCTGAGAAGAACTTTAAAAAATCGATACGATTGGATAAAAAATGTTCCCGCTGCCGCAATAATTATGCAGCTTTCTTGTACAGTCAGGAACGCTATCAGGAGGCGGAAAAACAGCTGGATTATGTTATTCAGGATCCACTGTATCCGGGTCGTCCCAATGCGTTTGTGAACTTGGGGTTATGTCGTATACAGCTGTTCGATATACAGGGAGCCGAAGAGGCTTTTGTGCGGGCATTGGCCATGGACCGCACGAATCAGGTGGCGTTGTTGGAAGTTGCGCAGATACGTTTTGACGCGGGAGATTATCCGACTGCAAACAAGTACTATGGGACTTACCGCAGTGTGGTTCCCCAGCAGTCAGCTCGAGGCTTATTGTTAGGTATTCGGTTGGCCCAAGTTGATCGCGATCGAGATTCCGAAGCGAGTTACGTATTGTCCCTGAGTAGCCGATTTCCGAATTCTATTGAATACCAGGCCTATACGCGGACTAAATGAAGTGACTGAAGATAAACATCAGCTCGACGCTTTTACGACGCCAGGATTGCTGTTAAAAGCCGCCAGAGAAAAACAAGGTATGACGGAGCGTGAAGCGGCTGATAGTCTCAATCTTATGCCTAATTATGTTGAGATTCTTGAGCGAGATGATTACAAGTCCCTGCGCAGTCCACCTTTCGCCCGAGGTTATGTAAAAGCCTATGGGCGGATGTTAGGTCTGCATGAAGAAACCTTGATGTCTGTATTTGATCAGATCAACGTTGTTACGCCGATTCAAAATGAGAGGCGCAAGGATACAAGGCCTGCACAATTCCAGCGCACAGGCTTTGGTGTAGTGATCGGCCTGGGGGTGTTGATCCTGCTGGTGGTCGCACTTTGGTGGGTGAAGGAGGATAGCGCAAAGTTGTCTTTTTCGAAGTCGAATCAGGATGCATCGTCGTTTTATCGCGACGCATCGCAGTTCGGAGCTAGAGGTGATAAATGAAAATTGAATCTCCTATTAAGCGCAGGGTTTCTCGGCAGATATTTGTTGGTGATGTGCCCGTCGGCGGTGATGCGCCAATCAGTGTGCAAAGTATGACCAATACAGATACCTGCGATGTGGCCTCGACGGTAGCCCAGGTGCTTGCCATCGCGGATGCGGGTGCGGATATCGTCAGGATTTCAGTGCCCAGTATGGAGGCGGCTGAAGCGTTTAGACAGATTCGTGAGCAGGTTACGGTGCCATTGGTAGCCGATATCCATTTTGACCATAAGATTGCGCTTAAAGTGGCAGAGTACGGCGTCGATTGCTTGCGAATTAATCCGGGCAATATAGGCCGAGATAGTAAAGTACGTGAGGTCATAGACAGCGCACGCGATAAAGGCATTCCGATCCGTATCGGCGTGAATGCAGGATCTCTGAGTAAGGACCTGCAGCGCAAATATGGAGAACCCACGCCCGAAGCGTTGGTAGAGTCGGCCATGCGCCATGTCGATATCCTGGATAAATTTAACTACCCAGAATTCAAGGTAAGTGTGAAAGCATCGGGCGTATTTATGGCAGTGGCGGCGTACCGATTGCTGGCTAAACAAATTGATCAACCTCTCCATTTGGGCATTACTGAGGCCGGAGGCTTGCGCGGGGGGACTGTCAAATCCGCTGTCGGACTGGGCATGCTGTTGATGGACGGTATCGGTGATACCCTGCGCGTTTCGCTGGCGGCAGACCCGGTCGAGGAAGTTAAAGTTGGTTTTGATATTTTAAAGAGTCTGCAGTTGCGTGCCAACGGCATTAACTTCATCGCCTGTCCGAGTTGCTCGAGGCAGAACTTCGATGTGGTGGGCACGATGAATATTTTAGAACAGCGTCTAGAGGATATTCGCACGCCTATGGATGTTGCTGTTATTGGTTGTATTGTTAACGGGCCTGGAGAGGCGCGCGAAGCGGATGTAGGACTCACCGGCGCTAGCCCTAATAATCTGATCTATGTGGACGGAGAGCCACATCACAAGATCAGTAATGAGAACTTTGTCGATCATCTCGAAGAGGTGATTCGAGCGCGCGCAACCGATTTGGAAAAACTTCGGGCGGCGCAGGAAGAACAGTTAATTGCGAAATCATCGACATGATGGATGGCGGCCTAGGCTGGAGAATCTGTGAGTGACATAATCGCCATTCGTGGGATGAACGATATACTGCCAGACGAGACGCCGTGCTGGCAATTGTTGGAGCGCACGGTGGCGGCTGTTCTGGGCGCGTATGGCTACGGCGAGATACGCCTGCCCGTGGTTGAAAAAACCGCACTGTTTAAGCGTTCTATCGGTGAAGTTACTGATATTGTTGAGAAAGAGATGTACACCTTTGACGATCGCAATGGTGAGAGCATGACGCTGCGTCCTGAGGGAACCGCTGGCTGCGTGCGGGCTGCAATTCAGCAGGGAATGCTCAATACCCCTCGACGCCTCTGGTATGCGGGCCCCATGTTTCGCTATGAGCGGCCACAGAAGGGTCGGCAGCGGCAGTTTCACCAGACCGGGGTGGAGTCGTTTGGTATCTCCACCCCAGATATGGATGCAGAGCTAATTGTATTATGTGCTCGATTATGGCGGCAGCTTGGTCTTACCGACTGTGTGGCGTTACAGATAAATTCAATCGGTAATGCCGATGCCCGCAAAGCCTATCGGGATGCTCTGGTCGCTTATCTTCAGGAGCACTTAGAGGCGCTTGATGCAGACAGTCAGCGCCGCCTGCACAGTAATCCATTGCGTATTTTGGACAGCAAGAGTCCCGAAACCCAAGCGATATTAGATAATGGACCCACGCTGAAAGACTTTCTTGATGAAGAATCGAATGCTGATTTCGCACGCCTATGCGAACTTCTCGATGCGGCCGGAGTGGCTTATGTGGTCAACAGGCGGCTTGTGAGGGGGCTAGATTATTACAACAAGACCGTATTTGAGTGGGTGACTGACCGGCTTGGAGCACAGGGCACTGTCTGCGCGGGAGGCCGCTATGACGGTCTCGTGCAGCAATTAGGTGGCAAGTCTACTCCGGCGGTTGGGTTTGCTATGGGCATGGAGCGCTTAGTGCTGTTGCTAGCGGAGCAAGGCGTGGAAGCGGACGCATCGACTGTAGATGTGTACGTGGTTGCAGTTGGAAGTGACGCCGAACTGATGGCGCTAGTGGCCACGGAGCGTGTTCGTGAGACCAATCCGCAGTTGCGCATTATGCAACACGCGGGAGGCGGCAGTTTTAAAAGTCAGATGAAAAAGGCAGATAAGAGTGGCGCCCGCGTTGCGCTTATCTGGGGCGAGGACGAAGTGGTGGCGCAGGCGGTAACGATTAAGTCACTGCGCGAGGGCGATGGCGAGCGGCTCCAGCAGAGTACCGTGCCACTCGAAGAATTGGATTCGACATTGTGCGCAGTACTTGCGCCTTGAGTTTGTGTAAGAGGGAAAAGCAACGTGGAAGAATATCGTACTGAAGAAGAACAAGTTGAAGCGCTGCGGCGCTGGTGGAAAGAAAATGGCCGGTCAATAATAGCAGCGATAATTATAGCGCTATCGGCCAGCTTCGCCTGGCAGAGTTGGCAATCCAATCAGGAGGATAAGGATGCGAATGCTTCCACTTTGTATCAGTCGATGCTGGCGGCTATTGGCATTACAGAGGCGCCTGCCAACGCGCAAGCGGGTGTTGATATTGCACAGCAGCTCAAGCAGAATTTTGACGGAACCACCTATGCCCAGTTTGCTGCGCTGCACCTCGCCGCGTTAGCGGTGAACCGAGGCGAGCTTCCGGAAGCAGAAGACGAGCTTCGGTGGGTTCTAGGTAAGGCTGCGAAGGGCAGTGATACGGAGCAGGTTGCACAGTTGCGACTGGCCCGCGTGTTGGCTGCTTCTGGCGATAGCGATCAGGCGCTGGCCATTCTGCAAGATGCAGCACCGGGCCCTTATAGTGCTTCCTACGCTGCTGTTCGTGGCGACATACTGCAGTCCACCGGTCGCACGGATGAAGCGCGGGACGCGTACATGCAAGCCTTAGCACAAGCAAGCAATAATCAAGAAGGAGTAAAGTTTTCGGTATTGCAACAAAAGCTGCAAAGTCTTACCCCCGTCGCGGTCCGCGACCTCAGCCAGACCGGACGTGTGCAGCGGGGTATGTCTGAACAGGCGCCCGCTATAACCGATACTGCAGAAACACTGGAGCAATAATATTATGCGGCAAATATCTCGGTACCTAGTTTTGTTAGTCATGATGCTCAGCCTCGCCGGTTGTAGCACGGTTTCCGGTTGGTTTGACTCAGATGATGATGACTTAACAGCGCCGGTGCCGCTGTCAGATATTACTGAGACTGTGAATATTAAGGAGCTGTGGTCCGTCGGAGTGGGTGATGGCCAAGGCGATGGCTTTTATCGCTTGCAACCTGCAATTAGTGGTGATGTCATTTATGCGGCGTCCGCTGATGGAGAGGTCTTGGCGGTAGATCGCAAGCGAGGTAAGACTCTGTGGGAGCTCGAGCTTGATATTGCTTTGTCCGGTGGAGTGGGGGTATATGAAGACGTTCTATTACTCGGCAGTAGTGAAGGCCTTGTCCTGCAGTTAGATGCCAGTACAGGCGAACAGCTATGGACGACGATGTTGACCGGTGAGATCTTGTCGCCTCCACAGGCTAATGGCAAGGTCGTTGTTGTTCAGACCTACAACGGTAAGCTACAGGGTCTTGATTTTACAACGGGAGAACTGCTGTGGACTTATACCAGTAAAGTTCCGGTGTTGACCGTTCGCGGTACTAGCGTACCAATAATCGAAAACAATCGGGTTTATGCGGGTTTTGCCAATGGACGAGTACTGGCGTTCGATACTCAGACCGGTGCAATCGTCTGGGAAGTGCGCGTGGCTATTCCTCAGGGGCGCTCTGAGATTGAACGCATTGTCGATGTGGATGGGACCATGGAATTGGGTGGAGGAGAACTCTATGCGGCAAGCTATCAGGGTAGCGTGGTCGCGATCGATGTAGGGGCTGGCCGTAAAATCTGGCAGCAGAAAGCATCTTCCTTTTCTGGCGTCTCTCTTGGGTTTGGCAATGTTTATGCCGCAGATGAAGACGGTACTTTAAATGCATTCATGCGAAATGGTGAGGGTGTGCGCTGGACTCAGGGAGCGCTGGGCTATCGCCAGTTATCCAGACCAACCCCAGTTGGCAGTTATGTGGCGGTTGCGGATTTCGAAGGGTATCTGCATGTTCTTTCTCAGGTTGATGGTGATTTTGTCGGCCGGCTTAGGGTGGACAGTGATGGGGTGCGCGGCGACATGCTGAGCGAAGATGGAATTCTTTACGTATTTGGCAACGACGGCGACCTTGTCGCCTACGAGATCACACCGAAAAATCAATGATACCCGTAATCGCCATTGTAGGACGCCCCAACGTAGGAAAATCTACACTCTTCAATCAGTTGACGCGCAGCAGGGATGCTCTCGTTGCGAATTATCCCGGGCTGACGCGGGATAGAAAATATGGCGAATCAAAAATCGGTACACTTCCTTTTATCGTCATTGATACAGGTGGGATTACCGGAGAGGAAGATGGCGTTGATTCCCCTATGGCGCAGCAGGCCCTCACCGCGATAGAAGAATCTGATGTCGTATTGTTTATGGTAGACGGCCGTCAAGGATTGAATGCTGTAGATCAAGCGTTAGCGGTTAAATTGCGACAGGGGAATAAGGCATTTCACCTAGTAGTCAATAAGATCGATGGCCTTAACGAGGACATTGCCACCAGTGACTTTTATGCTCTTGGCGTGGAAACCATGTTCGCCATTGCCGCTTCCCATGGTCGGGGAGTGAGCAGCATGATAGAGAGGGTGCTGTCAAAATTTTTAGACCTTGAAGAGGAATTGGAGCGAGAGCGTTATCCGGACAGCATTCGGGTCGCTATTGTGGGACGCCCTAATGTCGGCAAGTCGACACTGGTGAACCGCCTGCTGGGAGAAGAGCGCGTTGTCGTATTCGATCAACCGGGCACTACCCGCGACAGCATCTATATTGATTACGAGCGCGAAGATCAAAAATATACACTGATCGATACCGCGGGTGTGAGGCGCCGCAAAAATATAAAGATGGTGGTGGAGAAATTCTCTATCGTAAAAACTCTCAAGGCCATAGAAGATGCTCACGTTGTCGTGTTGGTGATGGATGCCCATGAGGGCATTGTGGACCAGGACATGCATCTGCTCGGGCACTGTGTAGACAAAGGCCGCGCTCTGGTACTGGCTGTCAACAAATGGGACGGTCTTGATTCAGATCAGCGGGACTGGATCAAGAGTGAGCTAGACCGTCGATTGCGCTTTGCCGACTATGCCGATACGCACTATATTTCGGCGCTGCATGGGACGGGTGTCGGGCATCTTTATAAGTCAGTCAATAGCGCTTATGCGTCGGCTACCCGCAAGCTTAACACCAACGTGTTGACGCGGATCTTAGAAGGCGCGGTGTTCGATCATGCCCCGCCGATGGTCAATGGCCGGCGTATTAAAATGCGCTACGCGCACGCCGGAGGGCAAAACCCACCTCTCATTGTAATCCATGGCAACCAGACTGGCGACGTCCCCAAGAGTTACAAACGCTATTTGGAGAAAGTGTACTGCCGCAAACTGGAACTGACTGGAACGCCGATACGCATTGAATTTCGCACTAGCGAGAATCCCTTCGCCGATAGGCGCAACAAGTTGAGTCAGCGTCAGGTGCAGCGCAAGCGGCGCCTGATGGCGCACGTAACCAAGTCGAAGAAAAGCAAAAAGAATAAATAGTGCCATGATTGTTGGTGACGACAGAGCGGATATGGATTCGAGGGAGAATATCGATTTCTTCGTTGACCGTTTCTACGAGCGCGTGCTCGCTGACGAGCAGCTGTCGCCGATCTTTGTGGATATTGCAGAGGTCGATCTGGCAATACACCTGCCCCATATTAAAGACTACTGGCACAAGTTGTTACTGGGAGAGAAAAAATACCAGCGACACACTATGAATATTCACCGACAGATCCATAGTAAGCGTGCCCTGCAAGCAGAAGACTTTCAGCGCTGGCTGAATTGTTTTAGTGCGACTGCGGATGCACACTTCGCCGGTGAAAGGACTGATCGCGCGAAGCGGGTGGCTAAAACAATTGCTGCCAATATGGAGCAGAGCCTGCCGAACTCGAACGGATAGTATTCGGATTGAGTAACACTGGCCCGCACCCTACCTGAACTAAGATATCATGGTCATACTGAATACGTTTTGATCTGCTTAACCTCTCGATAAAATTCTTGATCATGTCATTGTCTACATTCGGTCGATGGCAAAGGCACGGCAATTATTTATTGCCACCCGTGTCGCCGTGTGAGATAAAAAGTGAGTACAGAGGCAGGCTCGTCTACTTGGGCATCTGTGCAAGCTGTCACGCTTACACGGGTCGGCGATAGGATATCCTGCTGAGGTTATTCAGGTGCTGTATAGGGATGACCCTGTGAGGGTATGCTGGTTATATTGACAACCCAGTCAAGAAGCGGGACGACTATCCTGAGACGCCTCCACAGGATTATATTGATGAAGCCACAAGGTGGCGGATGCGCAGCAGATGCTTTATTTTAAGCGCTAGCGCATCAAAAGACATGCTGCGATTTGGCGCCCCACCACTTCCCCCTGCGGTTTTGTATCATGTTAGTTACGGCTTCGCTCAGTCGAATACATTACCGTGGCGGTAACGTTCGTCTTCACCAGCAGCTTGTGTTAGCGCTGCAACATTCGATTTTGTGAAGAACCCCTCATAGCCATGACAACGCTCTACATACTCTGTTATCAGTAAGGAATACTGGGAGTGCTTGGAAAAAATCTGCTTCAAGTTCGGCTCATCACTACATTCACCGACTACGTGCGCTAGGAAATCAATGCCTTGATTCTTTAGAGCATCGACAACAAAATCAATATTTTTCTCAGCACTGGAATGGTCGCCATCTTTTACCTCATACGCTATGTGGTGCATTCGGCGACCGTAATTGCGCACGAAGTCTTCCGTCGGCATCGGCGCATTCTCGAAGGAATTGATAAACGACGGTATATTGTTTGCCGTAAAAACTTTCGCTGGCGATTGCTTGTCATTGTCGACTTGGTAGTTGCGATTAACGTTGGTTGATGAGTTTTGATCTTTGATATTGTAAGCCCCCCAAAAGTAATAGTTACTCATCGTTAAAAATTCTAGAATCGCGTCTTCGCGTTCACCAGCAAGTATTCGCGTGGCCATGTGGTCGACACCTAACACGAGTTCAGTGATGTTCAAACTTGCGGCCATTTCAGCTGCCTGATCCAATGTGGCTTGGTCTGTGCCAGAAAGCTGGATTTGCTTGCCGTGTTCAAGCTCCTCGAGGTCAAACGCATCGTTCGGCGTATAGCCGATGCGATTTCCGGTCATTGCTGAGGGAAAGGTGAAGTTAAAATGTTGATTGGAAAAGAATTCGTTTTCTGTTTCGGCAGGGTAGTGAAACCTAATGTTATGTGATTCGAGTATTTCACGCGTTGCTTTCAGATCTTTAGTTGAAAATATTTCTCCAATATAGCGTGCATTCGGTTTTCCCCGTGACATTGGATAAAGCATATTTAAGCGAGTTAGGTCATCTTCAAAGGTTGCATGCAACGGCTCTAGAATGACAAGTTTTGGGCATCCAGGATGCCCGTTCAAAAAGTAAAACTTGTGCGTTGCATTCTGATAGGCGCCGCTTAGCCGATAAGGCGTCATCAGATAAAGTTCTTGCATATAAGCGACCGCGTTCCCTGTGTCTACTTGCACTACTAAAGCACAGATGCCACCGAGTAAGTCTTCTAAGCCGCTGCTCTGGCGTCGCTCGTAGATGCGCGCAAGATAGTCGTGAAAATACTCAGAATTCTGTTTGTCGCCTACAGGCTTATACGTGTTGATATCGAGAGTCATGGGGTAAGTCCTTCGTTCCTTAGATGAGTTTCTAATCCATACTGCGACGTCGGTCATTGGGCCGCCGGAGCGCTTCGATCTTCGAATCTCCAGATGTGCATAAGTTTGAACCTACTGGCAGCAATCTGCCAGAAGAAATGAAGAAAAGATCGCTTAAGGGGCTATTCTCTCACAAGCAGATGATGGTCATTTTTTGCCGGTGGTTCGGTCGTTGACTTGTGTTGTTCACATGCTAGGATTGAAAGCATAGCTAGTCACTCTGGTACGCGGGCAGTTTTTGGGGCAAGATCTTGCGTTCGCTACGCGAAGCCTCTACCGATGTCAGGCTGTTATTAGGAATTAATAATGAAACGACTCTTTTTGCACACCATTGCCACGCTGTTTTTCGCAGTCCCGGCCCTATCCAGCACGACACTTACCCTTACTCACGGAGCAACACCTGCGCCCACCTATCTGGATGCGGGAGTGCCGGGTGATTCAGTCGGTGATGTGCGAATTTGGAGGTTTAGTGCCAAGTCTTCTGATAATCAAGCCGTAATGATAGACTGGCTGATGACTACGACCGAGCATGCCCAGCACACGACGGAGTTGGAAAGTCGCATAACACTTTCTGTGGTGTCTTTTGATAATGAAGGCAAAGACACGATCCAGCTTCAGGGCGTTGGTCTCTATCCGATCACTGGATCTACGTTAAAAAGTGACGTAACACTAGAGCGCGCTGTGATTGGAGGCACGGGGAAATATGCAGGTGCTAGTGGTACCGTGACATCTATGCATTGGTCCGATGGTTCGTGGCAGCATGTCTTTGATCTAGACTAACCTGCTGCGCAGGAAGCCCTTTCGTAAGCAACCTATAGGTTCAAAAAATGTGGTTACGGTGCAATTTCGACTGCGGCCAAAAACGTGTTTTATCCCATGCCCGTGTGCTGGAATTAATTTGCAACGAGCGATACGAGAGAAGAGATTTTTATGTCTAAAAGTAGCACTACCGTAGGCTCATATCTGGCTTCGCGATTGGAGGAAATCGGCGTACAACATTACTTTACTGTTCCAGGAGATTTCAACCTCGTTTTGCTGGATCAGATGCTGAAAAATGAGAATCTCCAGATGATATCCTGCTGCAACGAACTCAATGCTGGATATGCGGCGGATGGTTATGCCAGAGCGACGGGTGGTGCGAGCGCGGTTCTGGTTACTTTTAGCGTGGGTGGTTTGAGTCTGCTTAACGCGATAGCAGGCGCTTATGCAGAGGATTTGCCTGTGATTGCGGTGTCCGGCGGTCCGAATACAAATTCAGAGGCGGAATTCGAAAGGCTGCATCACACGCTGGGCGGCCTAGATTATGATTATCCGCGCGCGATGTTTGCAAAAGTGACCGCGGAAGCCATTACTATTCGAGATCCTCGTGAAGCACCGCAACAAATCGATCATGCGATTCAGACGGCACTCCGATTTCGCAAGCCGGTCTATATAGAGATTGCGTGCAATATTGCTGCGGCCATTACGTCAGATCCCACGGCACGATCATTCGGCGGTCCGACGTCCAGTGATCCTCTATCGCTTAAGTGTGCTGTCGAAAAAGCAGCAGAGTTACTTAATGCGGCCATCAAACCTGTTTTGGTGTCGGGTGTTAAGCTTCGTGCTTTTGGGGCAGAATCACAGTTCCTTGAACTGGCAGACGCGTCTGGTTATGCGGTTGCTGGTATGCCTAATGCAAAAGGCTTTTTTGACGAACAACACGCACATTATATGGGAACGTATTGGGGGCCCGTAAGTTCTCCCGGCTGCGGTGAAGTTGTTGAATCTGCAGACATGTGTCTCTTCGCCGGACCTGTTTTCAGTGACTATACAACGGCAGGACATGCAACGTTGGTCGATCCGACAAAAATGATCCAAGCCCTTCCTAATAGTGTTGTCTTTCCCAGCCAGACGTTTAGTAACGTTAAGCTGGCAGAATTTCTGGAACACCTCGCTGTAAAGTTGACGCCTAACGACGCTGCACTAATTGCCTACAAGCGGATTAAGGATGATGTCACTATGTTAAGTCCCGGTGTGCCAGAGACGCCCCTTTCGACTCGCCAATTATTCGCAAGGGTTCAGCAGATGCTGGTGCCGGAGTCTACGGTGCTGGTTGAGACGGGAGATTCTTGGTTCAACGGGATGCAACTCGAACTTCCCAAAGGATCGCGATTTGAAGTGCAAATGCAGTACGGATCGATAGGTTGGTCGGTTGGCGCCACGCTTGGTTACAGTATTGGCGCGCCAGACCGTCGGCTGATTGCTTTGATCGGCGATGGGTCTTTTCAGTTGACGGCGCAAGAAGTGTCGACGATTATTCGCTACGGACAGAATCCGATTATCTTCGTCATGAATAATGGTGGGTATACCATCGAAGTGGAAATACATGACGGTCCTTACAATACGATCAAAAATTGGAATTATGCTGATCTGGTTAAAGTGTTTAATGCAGAAGATGGTAATGGTTTGAGTTTTAAGGCGGGAACAGAGGGTGAACTCGACGAAGCCATTAAAGGGGCTGTGTCGCATGATGGTCCTGTTCTGATTGAAGTGCTGATAGATCGTGACGATTGTAACAAGAACCTTTTGGTTTGGGGCGGGCATGTCGGAAAGAACAATGGTCGTCCCCCGCGATTGAGATGAGTGAAGATCCATGGCCGGCGCTTGGAGCTAAAGCTCCATCTTCAGCCGGCGAAAAAACGTATCCTTGTTAGGCAGTGGCGCTACTCCTGCGATGTTTAATTGAGTACTGCGCACAGTAGTATGGTTTCTCTTCGCCTGTTTATGCCACTGCAATCGGTTCCTTGGCGGTCGAATGGGCTGTCGAGGAGAAAGCAGGCTACGTCCGCTACTATTGCAAAGATTTAATTCTTTAAGCCTAGGCCAGCAAGGCGCTGTAGTTTTTTACCGTTGGGTAATATTTTGTTATTCTTAGCATCTGACAAGTGGATATCGGAGAGCTGTTATGGCGCAACTGACAGACAAAGTGGCTATCATTACTGGGGCTGCGCGTGGTCTTGGCCGAGCATATGCAGAGGCTATGGCACGCGAGGGCGCTGCTGTTTTTGCCTGTGACGTTAACAGTTGTGGTGAAACAGTCGCAGCCATTACTGCGGCGGGCGGTCGGGCCGAATCTGCTGTGACGGACATTGCGAGTATGTCCAGCTGCACAGCAATGGCGGAGCAGGCGGTTAGCGTGTTTGGAAAAATTGATGTGCTGGTCAATAATGCGGCACTTTACGGAGGTCTGAAGGGTGCCCGCTTTGAGCAGCTGGAGGAAGCGCAATGGGATGCCGTGATGAACATTAACGTCAAAGGGTTGTGGCAGTGCTGTAAGGCGGTAGTCGATCCGATGCGCGCTGCCGGTGGTGGTTCAATTATTAATATCTCGTCGCTGGCGGCGGTTTATGGCTTGCCTTACGGTATGGATTATGTGGCATCCAAGGCGGCGGTGATCGGAATGACACGCGCAATGGCTAGGGAGTTAGGTAAGGATCGAATTCGCGTGAATGCGGTAGCCCCATCGGCGGTCATGACAGAAGGTACCGAAGAGTTTTTTGGCGAGAAGCTGGAAAAAGCTAAACAGGTGATTGCGGCCGGACAGCTTATACAGCGCAATCTTCAAACAGAAGATCTGACCGGAACGATTGTTTACCTTGCATCGGATAGCAGCGCGTTCGTGACCGGGCAAACACACATGGTTGATGGCGGGTCATGGTTTCTTTAGGCTCACTCAAAAAAAATTTCGAGGATACATATCGTGGCGATTGATCAAACCTATCCCGAAATTCGAGCAGCGGTGTCTAGCTTGTGCTCTCAGTATCAGGGTGATTACTGGCGCAAGATGGATGCTGCCAAAGCGTACCCCACCGAATTTGTTAAGGCTCTAACGAGCGCGGGCTTTCTTTCCACGCTGATCCCAGAGCATTACGGTGGTGCGGGTCTACCGCTTGGGGCTGGCTGCGCTGTTCTTGAAGAGGTGCATCGTAGCGGCGGCAATGGGGCGGCCTGTCATGCACAAATGTACACGATGGGAACGTTATTGCGCCATGGCAGTGAAGAACAGAAAGAGCAGTTTCTGCCGGCTATCGCTGACGGTAGGTTGCGCCTGCAAACGTTTGCGGTGACAGAGCCCGCCAGTGGTACAGATACCTCACGCATTCGCACTAACGCGGTACGTGACGGTGAGGACTATGTCATCAATGGTCAAAAGGTTTTTATTTCCCGCTCCGAGCACTCTGATCTGATGATACTGCTGGTCAGAACCAGCCCTAGAGACGAATGCGTCAAACACACCGATGGGATGTCTGTCCTGCTGGTGGATATGCGCGAAGCCGTGGGCAATGGCCTAACCATAAACCCCATTGAAACGATGATGAATCATGCGAGCACCGAATTATTTTTTGATGATCTTAGGGTTCCTGCTCGCAACGTGATTGGTGAAGCAGGTCAGGGCTTCAAGTGTATTCTTGACGGTATGAACGCCGAACGTATTCTAATTGCCGCCGAGTGTATTGGTGATGCTCGCTGGTTTACTGCCAAGTCGGCAGACTATGCGCGTGAACGTAAGGTTTTTGACCGTCCTATCGGGGCCAACCAAGGGATTCAGTTTCCAATCGCCAAAGCGTATATCCAGACTGAGGCAGCCGCTTTGATGGTGCAGCAGGCTGCTGATTTATATGACGCTGGCAGGCCTGCGGGGTCAGAAGCGAATATGGCAAAATTACTCGCTTCAGAGGCAGCATGGGCCGCGGGAGACACCTGTATCCAAACGCATGGCGGCTATGGATTTGCCACGGAATATGATGTCGAGCGTAAGTTTCGCGAGACTCGCCTTTACCAGATAGCGCCTATATCGACCAATCTCATTTTATCTCATGTCGCAACGCGTGACCTCCAGTTGCCTCGGTCTTTTTGATGGGACTTGCACTGGAAGGCGTGTTGGTGGTCGCTTTGGAGCAGGCCGTTGCAGCGCCCTTCTGCACATCGCGTCTCGCTGACGCTGGAGCGCGGGTGATCAAAGTCGAGCGACCGGAGGGGGATTTTGCGCGAAGTTACGATCATGTAGCGGACGGTGAGAGTGCTTATTTTGTCTGGGTTAATCGTGGTAAGGAATCCCTTTGCCTCAACATTAAAGATCCGCGTGACGCAGATTTGCTCAAACGAATACTGTGTGAAGCAGACATCTTTATTCAAAATTTTGCGCCAGGCGCTGCTGCTCGAGCGGGTTTTGATGCCGATGAATTACGCCGCGCTAATCCACGCTTAATCACCGTTGATATCACCGGTTACGGCGCCAGTGGTCCCTACCGTGACATGAAGGCCTATGACCTCCTCGTGCAATGTGAAAGTGGTTTGGCGTCGATTACCGGAGCACCGGATCAGCCGGGCAGGGTGGGGGTGTCTGTCTGTGATATTGCCTGTGGTATGTACGCGCATGCGGGAATACTGGAAGCGTTGATTGAGCGCCAGAGGACTGGCCTTGGCAAGGGGCTTGCAGTGTCACTGTTTGATGCCTTAGCGGACTGGATGACCGTGCCGTTGTTGCATCAGCAGTATACTGGCGTGGCGCCCCCTCGCGTGGGGCTCAACCATCCCTCCATTGCACCCTACGGGGCCTACACCTGCAAAGACGGAGCCCAGTTGGTCATCGCTATTCAAAATGAGCGTGAGTGGGTAAGCTTTTGCGATGATGTACTCGAGCATCCTACGCTGGCCGATGAGGCACAGTACCGTACTAACGTTGCGCGTTGTGCGAATCGTGCGGCATTGGACCGTAAGATCAATAATGTGTTTTCTGATGTAACGCCCCCAGAATTGCAGCGACGGCTATTGGATGCAAAAATCGCTTTCGGGGCAGTGAACTCAGTGGCGGATTTAGCGCAGCACCCGCAGCTGCGTCGCACCTCTGTCGTTACCCCTTCGGGGATCGTAGACCTGGTTGCGCCACCGGTAACAGTGAGTGGCGAGCAACTCGCATTACGAGCGGTGCCGGGGCTAGGAGAGCATACTGATGCGATTCGTCGCGAGTACCACGATGACATATGACAGTGCTATTGGCACTGTCTCGATTGATTGTGTATGAGCACGGTTGATGTTGAATTCTTACAGCGCTGGGTTGGGAGTACGCAGACGCATTGTGATGTGGTATCCGTCGCGCCGGTGGTGGGGCTGTCCGCAAGCCTAGATTATCTAAGCCCTCTAGCGCGAGTCGGTGAGGCGCTGCCGCCGGCCTGGCACTGGTTGTACTTTCATGACGCTGTTGCGGCGTCAAGCCTAGCGGTTGACGGACACGCAATACGCGGTGATTTTATGCCGCCGGTGCCACTCTCGCGTCGTATGTGGGCGGGCGGTCGCCTACGTTTTTTTTCGCCTGTTACTATCGGTGACGAAGTGCGTCGGGTGTCAACTGTTGCGTCCATTACGCATAAACAGGGCCGCAGTGGCGAGTTAGTTTTTGTCACATTAAGCCACCAGATTTTCCAGCAAGACAAGTTGGCCATTGAGGAAGAGCAGGAGCTGGTGTATCGCGACTTTGGTGCTGCCAATGCCGCACCAAAGCCCGCGCCAGCAAAAGCTCAGTGGTCCCGAGAAATCTGCCCAGATTCTGTGCTGCTGTTTCGGTACTCCGCACTGACGTTTAACAGTCACCGCATTCATTTTGACCGCGACTACGCGAGTCAGGTTGAGGGTTACACCTCGCTAGTGGTACATGCCCCGCTGACGGCCACACTGCTTTTAGATTTGCTCCGCCGTGAATTACCCGATAGTGCCATAAAAGAATTTGAGTTTCGCGCCATTAGACCGCTGCTCGAGGGCGCTCCATTGTCTCTTCAGGGTCGCAGGGATGATCAAGACGTGAGCTTGTGGGTTCTGGATGATTCCGGCGCGCTGGCTATGGAGGCGAATGCGACATTAATAAGGCAAGAAGATTTCTAGCGGCAACGTTACTCGACCGGTTTAAAAATTCTCCGATCAACCCCATTAATAGCACATAGCAGACGCTAATGCAGAGCCAAAGCTTTTGGTGTGCTTGCACAGCCGTGCTTTTCTCAGTAGTCGATGATCAACGAGGTGATATGAAATAATGTAATACCATGGCATCCATAATATATATATCTAAAAAAAGCGACGCGCAATAATCTATAAAAAAAGATTTTTAAAAAAGATAAAATAATTGATTCAGTCACTGGCGCAGAATGTAAAATGTTTGTGTGCAATAGGTCTGGTATAGTGTGGCCCTAAAGCGCAGCCTATACGAAGCGTTGCATGCGTAGTATGTGGCGGTCGAAGAACGGTGCTGAACAGTATGCAAAAAAGCAAAACTCAAGATTACGATGTGACGGCCAATGGGTTTACCCTCATTGAAATGCTAGTTGCCGTACTGATTTTGGGTGTTCTTTTACTGGTAGCGGCTCCCGGTTTTTCTGATCTTATCAGCAATAACAGGATGGTCTCCGAAGTGTATGGCTTGCGTGCTACGTTAAGTCATGCGCGCTCAGAGGCACTGGCGCGCCGTGCGCCCGTGGTGGTGTGTCCTACCGTCGACGGTCTCAACTGTGCAGAAAACTCCAACGATTGGTCGACCGGTTATATGACCTTTGTCGATACCGACAATAACAATGTTGCCAATTCTACGGATGTTGATGAAGAAATTATTCAGTGGCAAGCTAAGCAAAGTCCTGTCGCCATACGTTTTGATAATGCCAGTAAGCGAGTGCGCTTCGGCGGGCAGGGCATCGCGCTGGGGTTTGAAGGAACCTTTACGTTCTGTGATAGCCGCGGCGCAGGGGATGCGCGCGCACTCATCCTGAACCCGGTAGGTTCGCTAAGAGGTGCTCTCGATACCGACGCTACGCCCGACGACATTGTTAATGCCTTGGATGATGCAAATGTTGTCTGCAGTTGAAAAAAGCCATTGGGTGGGCAGCAGAGTCCAGTCAGGCTTCACCCTGATCGAGGCGCTGGTTACCGCTTTCATTCTCGCAGTGGGGATTATGGGTATTGTGAGCCTGCTGTCTATCTCCAAAGTATCCCAACATGCGTCTATACAACGCACCCGAGCGGTGGTGTTGGCCGATGATATTCTGGAGCGTATGCGCAGGAATCCGACGGGCATGTCGGTGTACGATATTGGCCCTTCGGCCCCGTTAGGCGATGCGAGTAGGGGGGCAGCGGAACCCGTGCCTAACTGTCGCTCTGCTCCCTGTGCCGCAGACCAGCTTGCCACGCACGATCTCTGGGCCTGGGAACAATTGCTGATGACGACAGGATTGCGTAATGTGAGCGCGTGCATCGACTTTACTGCCGATGCCGACAGAGAGAATACCGGTATAGTGGATGTGGTGATCCAATGGCAGGGATTGAAAGAAACAGCGGACGCAGTCATCAGTGGAGGAACAGTCTGTGGAGTTGCAACAGACGAAGATACTACTCGACGTCAAGTTATCTTGAACAGCTATATAAGGGATGAGAAGGAATCGTGAATCACGATAGGCACCGCAGAGCGGCGCATAAAACCACTAAGGGTTTTTCTTTGATGGAACTCATGGTTGCCATGGTGCTGGGCTTTATTGTCATCGGTGGCGCCATTTCAGTCTATTTGGCCTCGAAGAGATCGCTGACAGAGGTCGATCAGGTGGCAACGCTCTCTGAGAACGGTCGTTTTGCGTTGCAGCTGCTAGGCTATTCTATACGTCACATTGGCTTTTATGGTGGCCCCAATCCCGACCGCTACTGCAAAGTAAACCCCAGCGAACTCTGCATTCCGGTGCAGGCGCCGGCTGGAGACTGCACCGGTGATGCAGCGGCCTACGATATTGGAAACTCATTTTTTGCCCTTCGCGCGACCAGCGCTACCGTCGAGGGTTGCATTACGGATGCGATGCCCGATACGGACGTATTGGTGATTAAGAATGTTGGTTCCACTCCCCTTTATGGTGGATGGAGCAGTCAGCAAACCTACGTCATTGCGGACAGAGTCTCATTCAAGCTGCGCAATGGAGCAGACATGCCGCTAGATATCGGTGACAGTGATGTCGCGTGGCCCTACCAACTACAGATCTACTATATTCGCGATGGCGCAACACCTACGCTGAGCCGCAAAATTTTGGCCTGGGATGCAGCCGCGGGAGTCATGTCCATACAGACCGAGGATCTGGTTCAGGGTGTAGAAAATATGCGCTTTCGATTTGGCTATGATTCTAACGACGATGGTGAAGTGGACACGCTGGCCTATGAAGAAGATGTCGCTGACGCTGATTGGAAAAACGTGGTCTCACTACAGGTCTTTCTTTTGCTGGCCAGTGATGTCATCGACCCCAGCTACACGAATGAGAAAACCTATCAGTTAGGGGATATTACTGTTTCTCCGGGAGACTCTGTGCGCAGAATTCTTCTGCAGTCTGATATTACACTGCGCAATCGAAGGCTGGTCGGGCGGAGTGGGGGACAATGAGCAATCCAATGCTAAACGTAATACAAAATCCCGCGCGGCAGAGCGGAGTCGTTCTGGTTACAGGGCTGTTGTTTCTTCTGGTAGTGACGATTATTGCGGTTACGGCGGCTAATAACAGCGCGCTGGGCCTGAGGATGTCTGCCAGTATGCAGGATTCGTACCGTTCATTTCAGTCTGCAGAAGCGGGTGCTGATGCCGTGCTGGGGCTTACGAACACTGCCCGGGACCCATTTAAAAACAGAGATGACACTGCGGACCCGTTTCAGGGTCTTACTGGATTGGAGGGGGGTATGAATCATCCGTTTAGGAATCAGGCGTCAGATCCTAACGCTGTGCCCACCGATGTGGACGTACATTTCAACTCAACCCATCCCTGCAGAGTGGTTGATTACAGTAATCTATTTGATTGTGACTACTACCGTATTAAGTCCGAACATGTCCAGCCTGGCCGCGCCAGAACCCAAATTCAAGTTGGCGTCGCCGTGGCCGTAAAAAAGAAGTGAAGCAACGATCCATTCAGCGAAGTATCTTTGGAGGACAGTGCCATGCTTAACACAGTGACCCAAACAGTATTAGCCGTGTTAGCGGTTATCGCCTTGGCTGTGGTAAGTGCTAGCGTTCCGGCAACTGCTGATGACACAGAAATCTATCAGGCGAATTACGATGCCAGTAGTACGGGCGCGCGCCCCAAGGTCCTGATCGTCTTTGATGACTCTGGAAGCATGAGCGATCTGGTTGAAGGGCAGCGCCCGCAATATGCCGCTGCTGAGAGCTATACCGTCAGTGTCCCCCCCGACCGGATATATTGGTCTACTGACGGAACGTTACCTCCCAGTAGTAGCAATAACTGGTTTTCAGCGACGCAGAACCGTTGCGCTTCTTCTTATGATGATCTGGCTGTTAGTGGACGGTTTACCGCCGAGAGAGCCGCACGCTGGGTAGACTCCACTGTGCAGCAGGGACAATGCACGAAAGAGTGCCCCGACGGCACAGAATATCGCAATCCGTCTGGCCCCAATAATTCAGGGTGTTATACGCAGCAGGGCACATCCAGTGTGCCCGCTTCTAAGCTTGTCAAAACAGTTAACGATTGGAGTCCCGGCAGCCCAGACAACACCTGTTACAACGGAGATATTTATGTCTATGAGCGGCGTGTTGAGGACTATTGTTATGAAGAAGTGCCATCAACCGACATCAGGCCCGGCTGGATTTTTCGCTCTAACACTAGCCGAAATGGCTCCTGTTCCGTTGGTAATGCGCATCTAAGGATAAGGCGTCCGGGCGGAAACACATCCACTTATGAATGCCGCGAGAGCGTTACAGAACCGGAGTTTGCAGTTATAACTGACTGGGAATACTTTGGCCCAGAAGTGGACGTCTGTGAAGAAGAGACGGCCGTGCCCGGTTCATGGCAAAGTCTGAGCAGCAGTGATCATTCGCCCTCTCACGTGGAATGTCGTGATGATGTGACAAATAGTGTGTCTGGCAATGGCTCTAATCAGACCACTGGATACCCGCAAAGCAATGTCATTGATGGCAATGAGTACGGCCCCAGGGTTGATCCAGCGGTGGAGTGGGGTGACACACCCTACACGTTCTACACGTCGCATTACCTAAACTGGTATTACGATGACAGTCTGATCGAGTCGCGCACAAGGCTGGCTATAGCGCAAGAAGTCATCTCAACCATTATCGATACCAACCCCGGCGTCGATTTTGGTCTGCTCGAATTTAACTACGACGCGGGAGGACGGATAGCACAGCGCATCATACAGAATATGAGCGATACCCAGCGTGCCAACCTGATTGGCCTAGTGGGCCAGATGGATCACGGAGGTAGTACGCCAATGTGTGAATCCATGTACGAGGCCTACAACTATATTGCCGGTAGGGGGGTTGATTATGGCAACGATGCACGGTCAGGCAGTGATTCTCGGGGAACCTGGGACGTATTGTCGAAGGATACGCTCGCCGAAAGTAACGGCACGTATATTTCTCCTAATACCGAATGCGCCTATACGTATATTATTCTTATGACTGATGGTTTCCCACAAAGGGATACCGGTGCGAACCAGCGTATCAAGAATCTCACTGGTAAGGGCTGCGACGTTTACGACAGTGCCGATTGGCGCGGGCGGACAGAGAACTGCCTCCCACAACTCACCGAGTATATGGCTAACAATGATCTCGCGCCCACTACCGATGGTGACCAGTTTGCAATTACCTATACCATCGGCTTCACCACTGATCAGACACTGTTGAGGGACGCGGCCGTGAAGGGTAAAGGAGAGTACTACAGGGCCGATAATGCTCAGCAACTTGCGGAAGCATTCCAAGGTGCCATTGTCGGTATCCTCTCGCAGGCAACGACGTTCACTTCTCCCGCTGTTGCCGTGGATACCTTCAATCGCACGCAGAGCCGAGACGAGGTGTTCTATGCGATGTTTACGCCGAGCGCTACCGTGGACTGGATAGGCAATATCAAAAAGTTGAAATTGGATGCAAAGGCGCTCATTGACTCTGCAGGTCAGCCTGCCGTGGATGGGACGACAGGTTATCTTAAGGATAGCGCAACGACCTTCTGGAGCACTGCCGCAGATGGAGGGGATGTCGACAAGGGTGGCGTCGGCGCTCTGCTGGCGATTCGCGATCCCGCTACACGTGCCATTTACAGTAATACGGGGACTAACGGCGCGTTTGAAGCCTTCAACACGGCCAACTTTGATGCCAGCGCACTGGGACTGTCATCGGAGGCAGAATTATACAGTCTGCTAGGAGCGTCCACTCAAACGGCGGCTAACCAGCAGATTGAGTGGGCCAGAGGTTTTGATGCTTACGACAACGATGGTGACGGGGATACCAGTGATCCCAGGAGCTGGATTCTGGGCGACATGCTGCACAGCCAGCCACTAGTGCTAAACTATGGTGCCAGGGGCAGTTTTACACAATCCAACCCCGATTTGAGGCTGCTGGTAGGTTCTAATTCGGGTTTCGTACATCTGTTCGGCAACAGTGATGGCCAAGAGGACTGGGCTTTTTTCCCCAAAGAGCTCGCCTCGATTCTTCCCAAACGCAGGCGCAATACACGGTCTAATGACCACGTCTATGGGATGGATCTGACCCCCGTAACTTATATATATGATAGTAATCAGGATGGCACGCTTTCCGGTGATGACGATAAAGTTTGGGCCTACCTTGGCATGCGCAGAGGCGGACGCGCCTACTACGCGCTCGATCTGTCCAACCCCGACAGTCCGTCTTTTATGTGGCGCATTCACAAAAGCACACAGGGCTTTGATGAGTTGGGGCAAACGTGGTCTGAGCCTGCAGTGACGAGACTACCAGGTTATGTTGATGCTAACGGCGTGAAGAAACCGGTGCTGGTGTTTGGGGCTGGCTATGATGTTAACAAAGATGCATCAGGTGTGGGAGCTCCGGATCAGGAGGGTAGAGGTCTCTATATCGTGGATGCCGAGACCGGTGCTCTGGTGTGGAGTGTGACGCCTGCAATTAACAGCATCACTAATTTGCAGGAAGAAGGCCTTCTGCACTCGGTGCCCGCTGAAGTGGCCGTGCTTGATGATAATGAAGACGGCACTGCCTACCGAATCTACTTTGGTGATACAGGAGGCAATGTGTGGCGTGTTGACCTGTCGGGCAACGTGCTGCCCACATCCAGCCAAGATACCTGGCAAATTAACAAGCTGGCTTCTTTTAACGGCGGTAGTACAGCGAGCGACAGGCGTATCTTCAACAAGCCAGACGTGGTCTTAGTGCGCTCGCGTGGAGACGTTATCGATGCCATTATCATCGGCACCGGCGACAGAACCAACCCGAATGCGACTGATGTCGACAATCGTGTCTATATGATTCGCGATCGTGCACGCCGGCCATACAGTGACGTGAGACCCACTGTCAGTGAATGCACAGGCTCTGATATTTTGGACTTCCGATGCGGTTGGCCGATTGGCGAGGGTGATCTTTACGACATCACGGAGAATACGATTACTGAGGGGTCAGAGGCAGAGAAAATAATTGCGCTCGAAAGCTTGAGGGTTGCCGATGGCTGGCGGTTTGACCTGTCTTATGCGGGTGAGAAAGGCTTGGCAAGTTCGGTCATCCTTGAAGGCAAGGCATATATAGGTAGTTTTACACCGGCAGACCTGTTCAGTGACACCAATTCTTGTGTCCCTGAGTCGGGTCAAGGCCAGCTGTATGTCATGGATATCTCCGATGGAGACAGGGACGTGATTCCTGTTGGCCCTATTATTCCTGATACGCCTGCGCTGTATTTCTCTAGCGACAGCAGTATCAGTCTCTTGCTGCCCTTTGGTGTGCCGGATGTAGAGGTTGTGGACGTAATAGGTTGCAAAGGGGGCGTCTGCGACATCTTCCAGAGTACACCGCCACCTTACGGTAACTATTGGTTTCAGGAAGCGTACTAGTGAGTCGGATGCTGGGTTTCCAGCCGATCCATGCGGCGCGCCACAGGGGTTTTACGCTGATTGAATTGATGATTGCTATTGTGATCGTTGCCATACTGCTGGCGGTGGCTCTGCCCAGTTATCAAAATAGTGTGCAGAAGGCTAGGCGTGCTGATGCTAAGGCGGCCCTGCTTGATGCCGCCAATCGGCAAGAGGGGTATATGTTGGATAGGGGAACCTATTCTGTGGATATGACAGATCTTGGATTTGCTCAAAGCCCTTATACCTCTGAAAAGAAACACTATAGCGTTGCGGCTAGTGTTTGCAGCGGTGGCTTAATCGATCGCTGCTACGTGTTGACTGCAACACCTGTGTCGGCCTCTCCGCAGGCAGATGACACACGGTGCACTGCCTTTATCCTGCATTCGAATGGCTCTAAAACGGCGACAGGCAGTGATGTACTAAACTGCTGGTAATCTAATTTACAGAGGTGCGCACAATGTTAGATATCAAGAGGATACTGCTGGTCACTCTATCGATGCTTGCTACGGCTGAAGTGCTGGCCGAGAGGGCATGGCCGAATAAGGTGTTTGACTGTCAGGTATTGACGGGCTCCGGAGCAACTGGATTAGTGAGCCTGCAGACTTTTTCACTGAAAGACGCCGAAGAAGGCGCGGTGGGCTCCACCGCAATAACGCTTTTGGGTAAGCGGGAAAGTGGCGTTCGTGTTGTACAATGTGTAGAGCAGGGGCGCGGGAAATCGTTTAGCGACCAGAATTTTCAGGCCTGGGTTGACGAACGTGTTCAATAGTTTTTCTCAGGCATTGCAAGAGTCTGCCCGCTAGGGCCAGAGCCACTTGCGCTGCTTATTAGCGCGCCGCGGCGGCAGCGATGCTTCGCTTGCTTATCTAGAGTTAAAGCCGTGTGTCACAGGCTGAATCTGCCCGCAGTAATAATTCACTACGTGAATAGTAAAAATCTTTATCATTGATTTTAATTATGAGGTGTCTGTCTTTACACTGATGTCCTGCCAGTGGAATGGTCGGTACGTCGTGTGCCGCTCTACTCGCTTCATTGAATCATCACAGGCTCGTATGCAGAGGGACCACCATGTCTACATTTCAAACTGATATCGCTGAACTGGATCAACTGCGTGAAAAGAACGGCAGTGCCTGGGACCACATCAACTCAGAATCAGCTGCCCGCATGCGCCTGCAGAATCGCTTCAAGACCGGCCTGGATATAGCCAAGTATACGGCCTCGATTATGCGCCGGGATATGGGTGAGTACGATGCTGATCCAACGCAGTATACGCAGTCTTTGGGTTGCTGGCATGGGTTCATTGGGCAGCAGAAGCTGATTGCTATTAAGAAACACTTCAATGATACCAGCAAGCGTTACCTGTATCTTTCGGGCTGGATGATCGCCGCGCTGCGCTCTGAGTTTGGACCGCTCCCCGACCAGTCCATGCACGAGAAAACATCAGTGTCTGCGCTGATTGAAGAACTGTATACGTTTTTGCGTCAAGCGGATGCCAGAGAGTTGGGTGATCTTTTTCGTGCACTGGATGCCGCACGCAAGGGTGAAGATCCGGCTGCAGAGCAAGCCGTGCAGACAAAAATTGACAACTTTCAGACGCATGTGGTGCCTGTTATTGCGGACATTGACGCCGGTTTCGGTAATGCCGAAGCCACTTATCTGCTAGCGCGGCAAATGATCGAGGCGGGCGCTTGCGCCATCCAGATAGAGAATCAGGTGTCTGATGAAAAGCAGTGTGGCCATCAGGACGGTAAAGTTACTGTCCCCCACGAAGACTTTTTAGCCAAAATCCGCGCGGTGCGTTATGCCTTTCTCGAATTAGGCATTGACGACGGTGTGATCGTCGCTCGCACTGACTCGCTGGGTGCGGGCCTTACTAAGCAGATCGCTGTAACGCACACCCCGGGGGATCTTGGTGATCAGTACAACAGTTTCCTTGATATGGAAGAGCTGGATGTTGCACACATGAGCCATGGTGACGTGATCATTAAGCACCACGACAAGCTGATGCGACCTAAGCGTCTTCCATCCAACCTGTATCAGTTTCGCCCCGGCACAGGTGAGGATCGCTGCGTTTTAGACAGCATAACGTCCCTGCAACACGGCGCCGATCTGCTGTGGATTGAAACCGAGAAGCCGCATATCGGTCAGATCGGCGGCATGGTTAAGCGCATTCGGGACGTGATTCCCAACGCCAAGTTGGTCTATAACAACTCGCCGTCGTTCAACTGGACGCTGAATTTCCGTCAGCAAATTTTTGACGCATGGAGCGAAGCAGGGAAAGACGTTTCTGCTTACCAGCGCGACGCATTGATGAGCGTGGATTATGACGAGACCGAGCTGGCCGCTGAAGCGGATGAAAAGATTCGCACCTTCCAGGCAGATTCCGCGCGTGATGCCGGTATCTTCCATCATCTGATTACGCTGCCCACGTACCATACTGCGGCATTATCGACGGATAACTTGGCCAAAGATTATTTTGGTGAGCAGGGCATGCTGGGCTATGTTAAAGGCGTCCAGCGTAAGGAAATTCGTGAAGGAATTGCCTGTGTCAGACATCAAAATATGGCAGGCTCGGATCTGGGCGACGACCATAAAGAGTACTTTGCAGGTGAAGCCGCACTCAAAGCCGGCGGTAAAGACAATACAATGAATCAGTTTTAGTAGCGAATGATCCCAGGTTGGCTTTTTAGCTAAGCTGTTTTTGGCGGGGTGTATCCCCGCTTTTTTTTGCTCGTTATTCGAGGGTTCCTCTCTAGAACGAATATGGTACCTTGAAGTAGTAAGCCTTGTGTTTACGACCCTGGGAGGGAGTCGCTTATGCGTTGGGATGACATTGATAAACAGGTTTGCTCTGTGGCGCGAGCGTTGTCCGTAGTGGGTGAGCGCTGGACTATGTTGATTCTGCGTGATGCGTTTCTCGGTACTCGCCGCTTCGATCAGTTCCAGAATAATCTAGGCATTACCCGCCACCGCCTTTCGGAGAGGCTGGGTAAACTGGTGCATCAGGGGGTTCTGGTGAAAGTACCTTACCATGATCGACCGCTGCGCTATGAATACCGCCTGACTCGCAAAGGTCTGGGTCTGTATTCTGTGTTGATGAGCCTGTCGCGCTGGGGTGACGAGTGGATGGACCGGGGCGAAGGTGCGCCGTTGGAGTACGTGCACCAAAAGTGTGGCCACAAGACCAGCCCCACTCTCACGTGCAGTGAATGTGGGGACCCCTTGCGACCCGAAGAAGTTAGGCCGCAGCTAGGGCCCGCGCTGTTCGACCCCAATCACCCGGTGGAGGCCGCATCTCTATCAGACATTCCTGCACTCCTGAAGAGAACCGTATAGTGCAGGGGTGGTAGTGTTTCTATTTAGCCGCGAGCAAGGCCTGATCGATATCCGCGATGATGTCATCGATATGTTCTATACCAATCGATAGCCTGACCATGTCGTCGCTCACACCGGCAGAGGCCAGTTCCTCTGCATTGAGCTGTCGGTGAGTAGTGCTGGCAGGGTGACATGCTAGGGACTTCGCATCACCAATATTTACCAAGCGTAAAATTAACTGCAGTGCGTCGATGAAGCGGGTTCCCGCTGCCATTCCACCGTCGATACCAAAACTGAGGATACCCGCCGCTTTACCCTTGCAAAATGTCTTACTGTTTTCACGATAGGGGCTATCTTCAAGGCCGGCATAGTTTACCCAGCTGACCTGTGGGTGCTGCTGTAAGTGTTCTGCCACTTTTTCTGCATTCTCGCAGTGCCGTTCCATGCGCAGACTCAGAGTCTCGAGACCTTGCATGATCTGGAAGGCGCTCTGCGGTGATAGGGCGGCGCCTGTATTGCGTAACGGAACAACTCTACAGCGGCCGATATAGGCTGCCTCGCCCATGGCTTCGGTGTAGACGACGCCGTGATAGGACGGGTCGGGATTGTTCATGATGGGGAAGCGGTCATTATGGGCAGCCCAGTCGAATTTGCCTGAATCGACGATGGCACCGCCGATCGTAGTGCCGTGTCCACCGATATATTTTGTTAATGAATGTACTGAAATATCGGCGCCGTAGTCGAACACGCGACACAGTATCGGTGTCGCCACCGTGTTGTCGACAATTAACGGTACGCCTGCCGCATGCGCGATGTCGGCCCAACGCTGAATATCGACAATGTTACCCGCCGGGTTGCCTATGGATTCGCAAAATAGGGCCTTGGTATTTTCGTCAATCAGTGACGCTACCCGTTCGAAGTCATCCGCTTTGGCGAATCGGGTCTCGATACCCTGTCTTGGAAAAGTATGGGCAAACAGATTATACGTGCCCCCGTAGAGTTGCGATGTGCTGACGATATTGCTGCCGACCTCCGCGATGGCCTCAATAGAATAGCGGATTGCCGCCATTCCTGAGGCGACCGCCAGAGCACCAACGCCGCCTTCCAGCTCGGCTAAACGCTGTTCCAAAACAGCATTCGTGGGGTTCATAATGCGGCTGTAGATATTTCCCGGCACCGCCAAATTGAATAGATCGGCACCATGCTGGCTATCGTTAAAGGTGAACGATGTTGTTTGGTAAATCGGTGTGGTGGCAGCATTCGTTGTGGGGTCGCCCGCGTAACCGGCGTGAAGAGCGATTGTTTCTGGCTTCATTGTCTTATCCTTTCTGGAGGGGGAATAAAAATTCTAACAGGTTAAATCTTAACAAAGGCAATACAGCAGGCAAAGGCAAGATAAGTATTGGATCGCATAAATTTGAGGCGGTACTGTATCGAAGTGCAAGTCACCGGATTTGATCTAACTGTTGGCACAGGCTTCGGGCCCCCAGCACGATGCGGGCAGAGGGTCGTTGCAGGTGGTCGGGGTTGACGACAAACAAGGCGTTGTCCGCCACAGCGGTGAGAGAAGGGTAGGCTCGCCACTCATCCAACCATTCTGGACGCGCCTCCCCCATGCCGCTGGCAACGATAGCATCGGGATCACGTAACAGGACAGATTCGATACTGATTCTCGGGGCGAGTGAGCGGGCATCACGGAACACATTGTACCCACCACACAGTGAGATAATCTCGCTGATCAGGTGCTCGCCATTCACCGTTTGCAGCGGATCGTTCCAAATCTGATACAGCACGCTTAACGATCGCCTTTCCTTATAGCGGCGTTTTAGAATGCTGAGTTCTGCCTCGATGCGGCTGGCTTCGGCTTCACCGATGGTTGGCGTTCCCGCCAACTGACTGAGGTTGCGTATGCTCTTTGGCACATCCGAGAGTTGACGTAGTTCACTGACATAGACGGGAATGCCAAGTGTCTCAAACTGTGGAAGCGTTTGCATGCCATTACCCGAACCCCACATAACCACTAGGTCAGGTTGCAGAGCCAGAACCTGCTCCAGACTAAACGCGTTGTAGGTCCCCACTTCAGGAACATTTTTTGCCTCATCTGGAAAATTGCTGTAGCTAACAATGCCCACTAATTTGTCGCCAGCACCCGCGCTATAGAGGTTCTCTACGATATGCGGCGCGAGTGCCACGATGCGCTCAGCGGGTTGAGCCAGTGTCACCTCGCGTCCCGAGAAATCCTGCACGGTAATTGCGTGCGCAGGGACCGCGATCACGACGAGGAAAAGCAGTGCAAGCCGCAGTGTCATAACAATGTCGGGCGTAGTGGGGTGATCATAGGGTAGCCCTCTTGGGGATGATGGCCAACAGTGACGTCCACCCCAAAGACTTCTTTAAACAGTGTTGTGGTGAAAACCTGTTCAGGGCTGCCAAGAGCGATCTGGCATCCGTTGTCTAGCACTAGTATCTGGTCCGCGATGCTGGCCATCAGGTTTAAGTCGTGTATCACCACTACGATCGCGCAGCCCCGCATGGCCAGTTGCTGCGTCGCCAGAAGCACCAGCTGCTGATGAGCCAGATCCAACGCGGAGGTAGGCTCATCCAGTAACAGGAGGCTGCCACTCAGCGACTCTTGACCTAAGATTTGAGCAAATATTCGCGCCAGCTGCGTGCGCTGTTTTTCACCACCGGAAAGTTGTGTATAAAGCCTGTGGCGCAGGGATACCGTGTCGGTCAGCTGCAGCGCCTGTTCTACGATATCGCTGTCAGCCCGGTAGCCACTGCTGTGCGGTATGCGCCCCAGCCTGACGACTTCTTCGACAGTGTACGGAAAGCTGAGGAGCGACATCTGTGGAAGAAAAGCCAGCCGCTGCGCGCGCGCCTGTGGTGGCCATTCCGTCATTGCTCGATCACAAAAGGTCAATTGTCCAATGCTGGGTTGGATGTCGCCGGCGATCAATTGCAGCAGACTAGACTTACCTGCGCCGTTAGGTCCGGCAAGCCCTAATACAGTGCCGGGCTGCAGAGTGAAAGCGATATCCTTGAGCAGTGCTTGCCCCCACGGTGCAGCACAGACGCCTTTGAGCTGCAGCGTGCTCACAGACTAAACCGGTAGGGGTGTTTGCCGTTGTCCACTACTGCATCCCGTAATGGTGACGGTTACGCAGCAGGGATATAAAAAATGGCACACCAACGATGGTGGTGATAACACCCACGGGTAGTTCGGTGGGCGCCACCAGAACTCGAGCGAGAGCATCCGCCACGACCAGTAGCAGCGCGCCTGCCAAAGCGGATGCCGGCATCAGGTAGCGATGATCCGGTCCGGCCAACATGCGCACTATATGCGGCACTACCAAGCCCACGAAAGCGATGGTGCCCACAAGGGCAACAGAGGTGCCGACACCTACTGCCACCCAAATAATCAGTGCAAGCTTGATGCGGTCAACCTTGATGCCCAGATGACGGGCTTCTGACTCGCCCAGCAACAGCGCGTTCAGCGCTCCAGCGTAGCGCGGCAGTGCCACTAGTAATGCGCCACCCACTACCGAGGCCAGTATTAAACGGGGGTAGTTCGCTCCGTCCAGTCCTCCCATCTTCCATAGACTAATCCGTCGCAGCATATTGTTGTCGGCAAAAAACTCCAGCAGGCTGCCAATCGATCCAGACAAGGCGGTGATCGCAATACCCGCCAATAACATGGTCGCCACTGACGTGCCGTTGGCTGACGTTGCTAATCGGTAGACAAAGAGCACGGCAATTACGCCTCCCACAAAGGCCCCAGCCGATACGAGTGACAGTCCGATATACCCTTGTAACAGGCTGCCCCCGGTAACAATAATGAGGGCGGCACCCAATGAGGCTCCGGCCGTCACTCCGATCAGTGAGGGGTCTGCGAGGGGATTACGAAATAAGCCTTGCATGGCGGCGCCGCTGATTGCCAGGGTGGCACCCATGACCGCTGCCAGCAGGACTCGGGGTAAGCGTATCTGCCCCACAATGAGAGCGTTGCGACTGCCGGCTTCCCCCAGCAGCGTATCGAAAATACCCTGGCTGACGTCTAGGAAAGAAAGACTTATTGCGCCACTGGCCAGTGCCAATGCCATAGCGCAGGGTAATAGAATCGCGAGAGTAGTGATCAGTAATCGCGCGCGTTGTTGCCTCTGTGAGTAAAGGCTAGCGCTAATAATCGACGCCCTTGCGGGCCATAATGCCCGCCTTAAACGCGTGCTTTACTTCTCGGACTTCAGACACGGTATCCATGGCTGCCTGCAAGGCTGAGCCCCCGCCGCGTCCGGTGACGACTACGCTTTGCGCGAAGGGACGTTCGTTAATCGCATGAATGATTTCGTCGGTAGGGAGATAATCGTAGGCGATCATGTAGGTGAGCTCATCCAGTATGACGAGATCGTAGCGACTGTCGGCTAGCATCTCTTTGGCCACAGCCCAAGTTCGGATAGCCGCGACAATATCTCCACTGCGGTCCTGTGTATCCCAGGTGAAACCCGTGCCCATTTGATAGAAGGCCACCTGCGGACACTGTTCCTTCAGATAGATTTCTTCGCCTGACAGTTGCACGCCCTTAATGAACTGCACCACACCCACGGTGTAGCCATAACCTAGGGCTCGCATTACCATGCCGAACGCAGAGCTCGACTTACCTTTGCCATCGCCGGTGAGCAAGACGGCTACACCTCGCTCTGTGTCAGCGGCATCGATACTAGCATCGATACTGGCCTTTTGTTTCTCCATGGCCGCCTTGTGCTTTGCGTTCTTACGGTCGTCAGTCATGACAGATCCTTTAGAAGGAATATCTCAGGCCGGCGTAGCCCGCCGCACCAGCAGTGTTGTATTCAGGTATCTCTTGGTACTGCTCATCAGTTGCATTTTCGATTCGAGCATACACTTGCAGGCCCTCTATGACTTGCAAGGTCACGCTCAGGTCAAGCACCTCATACTCGTCTACACTGCCCATAGACTCTTCAGCGATATCTTTCGCTATACGATAGTTGATGTTGATCTGTATGCGATCATTCCATGGAGTGATAAGGAGGCCGACATTGGCCATATTTTTAGGTGTCCGCAGACGCTGTTCACCATCAAAATCTTGCGTGTCAGTATAAGTGTAGTTTCCGTTAAATGTAACCATGTCGCCCAGAGGAACCTCTGCAGTAAACTCGACTCCGGTGGAGGAAGATTCCCCGTCGCCCTGCAGGTATCCGGAGTAATCGACCAAATCGTAATAAATTTCATCATCAACCTTTTGATCGAAATAGACCCCTTCGACGTACCAGCCAGCAGTGGAAAAATATCCGACACCAGCATCCCAGCCTGTGCTTTCCTCTGCACCGAGTTCCGATCCCTTAGCGGGAGCGGAGGCATCGGGGCTTGCGTTGTACGCAATCTCAGATAGGCTTGGGGCACGGAACCCGGTGCCGTAGGTTGTTTTAAACTTAAGCTCGCCATCGCCCGCCTGCTGCAGGTAGACAGCCCCAACGCGATAAGTGGTTTTACTGCCGAAGTCGTCGTTGTCTGTATAGCGCGCGCCGGCAGTAACGAACATACTCTCCATTAAGCTACCCTGAGCTTCTAAGAAGTAGCCGGATTGATCACGATTATCTTCAGAGGTGTCGGTTTCTACAGATTCTTTTAGCAGCTCTGCACCATAGACCAAACTGAGTGCGTCAGATTGTTTCCAGCTTCCAAGGTAGTCAAATTTCTCCAACTCGCCTTTATAATTGTAATCGTTGACGCCCTCGGTATAAAATTTGCGGTCAGTCTTGTTGGCGCTATATGACACAGTGTTTGTAGCTGCTTCGCTCTGGTAAGTGAGCGCTATGCGGCCTGCATCCATTGAATACTCGTTATTGCAGTTGTCAGAGCGATCGAAGTTCGGGGTATAGCAGTTGTCATAATCATTTTCGCCTTCGACGTTACGTCCCACTAATTCAAGGCGCAGTGTCTCAAGTATGTTCCAGCCGGCGCGACCGTGTAGGGTCGTATTGTCATAGCCGTCATCATCTTCCAGCACCGTATCGGTAGACAAACTGTTAAATCCTTCTGTTTCAAAGCGCTCAGCCATAAACGTACCGTCTACAGTCTCGTTGCCGCCGGTGATGTGCCCGCCATATTGCCATGTCCCGAATTTACCGCCTTCGGCCTCGACTCCGCCTGATAGACCCGCCTGTGGTGCAGTGGTGGACATATTAATGACGCCACCGGCATCGGCGCCGTAAACAAGGCCTTCTGGACCACGGAGGATCTCTATCCGATTGATACCGCCGGTAAGCAAATTGCCGAAATTCGGTCCGGCTTGCGGTGACGACGTATCAGTGAGATCAATGCCGTCAAGATAAACCTTAGTCCGAAAACCACGTTCACCGCGAATGCGGACTTCCGTTGCACTGCCAATGCCTCCATTAGTGGCAACCGACACTGCCGGCTCATAACGCAGTGTGTTGGCAACAGTGCTGAACCCACGAAGTTCAATATCCTCCTTGGTGACGATCGAAATCGACGCTGCAACTTCTCTCAATGGCATTTCGAGGCGCGACGATGTCACCACCATTTCTTCCAGTTTGTTGTCCGCATGCGCACCGATTGCGGCGACGCTAGTGAGCGTGAATAGGGTGGCGGTGGATAGTTTGTACATAACGTTACTGCCTCAAAAGCCTTAAAAAAATAAAGTGGCGATTAAGGGAGGGGATCAGGGAACGCAGCACCAAGGCGCTGAGCAACCGTGTATGAAGCCCTCCGCTTCATCGTTGCGCATTGCTAGGCAGGTATCGGGCTGACAGTCGGTGACTGTCTACCGTTGCGGGGGCAGCGGTGGACTCGGCAATAGCCGTTCCACACTTCCCATTTAACCCACCCAGCGAAGATGAAAATATCGCGGTGGGCACCTAGCTTCGGCGCGACTCTAGAGTGAAGAACGCTGCATGTCAATGATGATAAGACTTGATTGTCTTCGACGACGGTGACGTCTACCCGGTGGATATGGCGCTTTAAAGGCTTGTTAGTGCCAAAGTTGCTGGCTTTGAGTAAACTATGACCCTACCCATAAAATAGTGACAGCGGATGACAATTACCCCTGCCATCGTGAATCAGGTCGCCGTTCTGCTTGGGAGAGCACCGCGTGGGCTAGAAGCTATTGCCGTGACAGGACCGGCCGGAGAGCCTGTGGTTATCCGAGTTGCGTCCCTTGTGGAGGATAAGCCATTTCCGACATTATTTTGGCTGGTAGATCCTGCGTTGTGTTATCGCATCGACCAATTAGAAGCGCTCGGGTTAATCAAACGATTCCAGCAGCGCGTTGATCTGGAGTCTAATCTGCAAAGCGGCATGCGTGATGATCATGAGGCGTATATCGCACTGCGTGATTCGTACATTGGTCCGGATATTCGACAGCGGCTCGAGGCGCTTGGATTTAGTGAGGCCCTGGTGACTAGGGGCGTAGGAGGAATTGGAGACTTTACGCGTATACGTTGCCTGCATACTTGGTACGGGGCCCACCTCGTCGAACCTAATACGGTGGGCACCATGCTGGACGAATGGTGGCGCCTGCAAGCGCAGTAGCGGTTGGTTAAAATCCCGCTGGGTGCGATTGAGCTGCAGTAGCAACGCGCGCTGGTGCTGAACGACCTCGCTAGGGGTTGGCGCAGCGCGTTGCGTCCAGATGTGTTTAGCAGCAGCCGTTTTGGGTGGACCGTGCGGTGGGTCAGTCGTCCCCATCTGAGCCTTTACAGCTTATATGTTGTACCACACCGTCCTTATTCTGCTGCGTGCCTGTGCTATATTATCCTAGTCGTTCAGGCACCGAGGGTTTTATCAAGCAATGACAACATTACGGAATAGCGCATGACAGCAACAACCGACGATCTTCGCATTCAGCAGATCACCGAACTGATATCTCCTGAGCAGCTGGTGAAGGATGTAGGTGTAAGCAAACAGGGAGAGGCGACCGTCGCTCAGGCTCGGCATGCCATTCATTGTATTCTTAACGATGAAGATGATCGCCTGTTGGTCATCGTCGGTCCCTGTTCAATACATGACCCCGAAGCTGCCTTGGAATATGCCGCGTTGTTGCGCCGTGCTGCTGAGGAATTGACGGAGGACTTGTTTATTGTCATGCGAGTCTATTTTGAAAAACCGCGTACGACCGTAGGGTGGAAGGGGCTGATTAACGACCCGGATCTTAATAACAGTTTCCAGATTAGCAAGGGTTTGTATCTTGCTCGCAAGTTGCTGTCGGATCTTGCGGATATGGGCCTGCCGAGCGGCACTGAATATCTTGATTTAATCAGCCCGCAGTATTCTGCTGATCTAGTATCGTGGGGCGCGATCGGTGCGCGCACCACCGAAAGTCAAACGCATCGCGAACTGACGTCCGGTCTGTCCTGCCCCGTGGGTTTTAAAAACGCCACAGATGGCGATATTCAGGTAGCCGTAGATGCCATAAGATCCGCTTCTCAGCCGCATCATTTTTTATCGGTCACGAAGCAGGGTCATTCTGCAATATTTGAAACGACGGGAAATGAGGATTGCCATATCATTCTGCGTGGAGGAAAGCACCCCAACTATGATATGTTTTCGGTGCAAGACGCAGAGGCGATGTTAACCAAAGCGGGCCTACCTGCGCTGGTTATGATTGACGCTAGCCATGCGAACAGCCGCAAGGTCCCGGCGCGTCAAGTCGATGTCACCCGGGATATCGCCACTCAGGTGGGTCGCGGAAATCATAGTATTTTTGGCCTAATGCTCGAGAGTAATTTGGTGGAAGGCCGTCAGGATGTGGTCGAGGGTGAGCCATTGACGTTTGGACAAAGTATTACTGATCCCTGTATGGGCTGGGATGACACTTTGCCCCTGTTACAGGAGTTGGCAGCAGCCGTCCGCCTAAGGCGTTCTGTCGATAAGATTCAAAAAAACTAAGCGAGGTAAAACGTATGCATTTGGGATTCAGTTCAATGAACACGGCGGATGATCCCGCTCCTCATGTCTTGGCAAAAACCTTAGAAGATGCTGGGTTTGAGTCGTTATGGTATGGCGAACACAGCCACATTCCCGTTTCCCGGTTGACCCCGTATCCACCCGGCGGTGAAATGCCTGACCCCTATAAAAACATGATGGATCCCTATGTTTCACTGATGGCGGCTGCCTCAGCAACCAGCCGTCTGAAATTGGGTACCGGCATCGCACTGCTAATGGAGAGAGAGCTGTTTTCTCAAACAAAAACGATTGCCACGCTGGACCGGTTGTCTAACGGCCGAATGATTATCGGCTGTGGTGTGGGCTGGAATAAGGAAGAGTTTGAGAATGCAACTAGCCTGCCGTTCGGTCGTCGCTATCTTGGATTGAAAGAAACTGTGTTCGCGCAGCGTGCGTTACTGACTGATGCAGAGCCGGAGTTTCACGGTAAGCTGATCAACTTTGACGCGGTGTGGTTTGATCCCAAGGCAACACGTCCAGGTGGGCCGCCGGTTATTTTTGGCGCAATGGGTCCATTAGGAATAAAACATGCGGCCGAGTGGGCGGACGGTTGGATGCCCGTGGATGTGGCGATGCAGGATATTGAGCGGGACATAAAGGCATTTCGTCAGAGTGTGAAGGACAATGGCCGCAACCCCGATAGCGTTGAAATCACACTGGTGGTGATGGCGCCGGTTACTGCTGACCTGCTAAAGTCTTATCGAGATATGGGCGTTGATCGCTGTAATATTGGTGTGGGTATGGAAAATTGGGGTAAGCCGGAAATTGTGATGCCCATGATTGAGCAATTCTCTAAAATTATTCCCCAGCTTTGATTCTGCTCTATTTGCCCCTCTGTGATTCAACAGTCTTGCGCGCTATAGCGCAATGCCGCTAAATCGCAGCGCATTTTTGATGGCCGTCCACAGTCGATTGTCTCGGAGCGCGCAGGAGCTGGACAAAGTCACTTTTTCGGTCGATGCTGAGGGGGTGAATAGCGCGGCTTTACCGTCGCGTTGAGATGGCTTGAGTGTCGATTCATGATAAGCTTTCACCAAATCAAGGAGTGTCTGGCGGGCGTAGAATGCTGCCTGCAGCATCCGACAATAAGAACAGCGGTACAGGAGTTGAACGCATGGCGCTTGCACACGCAATAATGACCGCTCTGATTGATGACGATCTCTCTGGCATTGAATTGGCCAGAGATTTCGAAAGCTCGCTCGGTTTTTTTTGGCATGCATCACACCAACAAATCTATCAAGAACTACACAAACTCGCCGACAAGGCATGGCTTAATAAACGGGAAGTGCATCAAAGCGGTAAGCCCAATAAAATTGTCTATGGCATTACTAAGGCGGGGCGGGATGCATTGGCCGAGTGGGTGTATACGGTCACCAAAACCCAGTCAGCCAAGGATGAGCTGGTGATTAAGTTATACAATCTTAGCGCTGAAAATGCTGTGCATTTGGCGACCGAGATTGGTAATCGTCGACAGGAAATGATGCGTATCTTGTACGTTTACGAGAAAATTCGCGTTCGATATTACAGTGATCCGGAGTCGCTTCCAATCCGCAGTAAAGGCGTGTATCTGGCGCTTGCGCGTGGACTTGGTCACGGCCAGCAATTTATGGCCTGGTGTGACGAGGCTATCGCTTTAATAGCGGGCACGGAAGACACTTAATCCGAAATGAGCCTGGGTGATACTGGCGCGCTCGTAGCTTCGCGTCTGTATGAGGTTACTCTACCGACGCGTTTGGTTAGCCATCAGCCCGTGGCCTTTGAAGCCTTGTCTGTGCCCCAGATCTGTTCGAGCCTCTGGTCTCGCCCACAGTTCCAGCGATAGTATTTATAGCGTACAGGGTTCTTCAGATAATAATCCTGGTGGTATTCCTCCACCGGCCAAAACTCACTTCGATCATGGATTTCGGTGTAGACATCCTGTCCTTCGAAGCGCATTACAACGTTATTTTTAGAGCGTTCTGCAAGGTCTCGTTCCGACTGACTGCCGGGAAAAATTGCGCTTCGATAGCTAGGACCTTTGTCACAAAATTGACCCTGATTGTCGAACGGATCTATGTTTCGCCAGAATATCGAGAGTAGCTCTGAGTAACTAACGACAGCTGGATCATAGGTGACTTCAACGGCTTCGAAGTGGCCCTGATGGTTTCCAGAGTAGGTAGGGTTCCTTAGCGTGCCGCCCGTGAAGCCGGAGACAACTCCGGTGACGCCTGGTTGCGTTTCATAGTCGGATTCCATGCACCAGAAACAGCCGCCGGCGAAAACTGCGGTGGCTGAATCTGCCATAGCTGGAGAGGTCAGTGCAACTAGGATCAACAGCAGCAGGGTGTTATAACGCATTTCAGTATGTCCTTGGATAAATTGACGCGGGTTGATAGACAGCAATTCGCAACAAAAGTTCGTTGTTGCTGAAATCGGCAACAAAAATCTGTTGCTGTGCATGCCTGTTTACTGCAGCAAGACACAGGGTTACTGAGACTACGAGGCTATGATAACAGGTCTGTGTATCGAAAAGCGGCCGAGTAGGTGATAGAAGCATCGTCCGCTGTGGGCTTTGGCCGCTTCTGACCTCGACGTAGCATTGACAGCCGCGCTTGGGCATAATAGCCAGCGATAAAACACTAGGGCTCACTGGTTTTTGACTAAATGTATTATCAATATTTTGGGCTAACTGAAGCGCCGTTCTCCATAGCGGTAAATCCCCGCTATTTGTTTATGAGCGCACGTCACCGAGATGCACTGGCGCACCTATTGTATGGTGTGGGTGCGGGCGGCGGCTTTATTCTGCTGACCGGTGAGGTGGGTACAGGTAAGACGACAATAAATCGCTGCGTACTGGAGCAACTGCCCCAGGACACAGACATCGCCATTATCCTCAACCCCGCTCTCAATGCCATTGAGTTGTTGGCCAGTGCCTGCGACGAGCTGCGTATTGAATACGATCATGACAAGCACACACTGAAAACCCTGACGGATAATTTGCAGCGCTTTTTGCTCGAAAATCACGCGAGAGGGCGTAAGACGGTATTGCTAATCGATGAGGCACAGCATCTTGACTTTGATGTGCTTGAGCAGATCAGGCTGCTGACGAATCTCGAAACCAATAGCGAAAAATTGTTGCAGATTATTCTCATTGGCCAGCCTGAACTCGCCCAAATGTTGGCGCGACCGGAGCTGCGGCAGTTAAATCAGCGTATCACTGCGCGGTATAACTTGGGCTCACTGAACCTTGACGAGACGGGTGCCTACATCCAGCATCGGTTGCAGGTGGCCGGGATGACGCCCGGACGGTTAATCTTTCCACCCTCCGTAGTGCGAAGCATTTACAAGGCGACACACGGAATTCCTCGGGTAATTAACGTCTTGTGTGATCGCATGCTACTGGGTGCTTACGGGCGCAACGACTCTAGCGTGAATCATGCTATGTTAAAATTAGCGATACAGGAGGTGTTGGGCGATGAGACCGTTAGCACGCCGCTGTGGCGATGGTTCGGCATTGCTGTGGTGTTGCTGATGGCAATTTGGACTGCTGGATGGCTATTGGGCAAATACACGACGGACACGGCACTATCGATTCCATCTTGGACGGATGCGCCGCCAGAGCCCGACCCGATTGGCGTGCCAGCGCAAAACTCTGCGGCCAATGCTCCGGTCATACCGCAGACAGAACGCCTACCTGATCCGCTAATGGAGGCAGTTCCGCCGCCAGTTCGGTTAGACGCGATAAATGCGATGCAAGCCCCTATAGTGGCTGCGGCAGAACTATGGGCACTTTACTCAGCTGAGCCTGCGCCGGCTGACATTTGCATGAACGAAGCGCAAACTCGTTTGGCCTGTCTGGACGGAGAGGCTTGGACCTGGGATGAGTTGGAGTCGTTTAATAGCCCATTGTTACTGGAGATGATTACGCCGGAGCGCTTTTCAGCCGAGGTGTTGCTGCTAGGGATCGATGAACCAATGGCTTGGGTGCTGGTGGGTAGCGCGGTTGTGTCCCTACCCCTAGCCGAACTCGCGCCTTATTGGACGGGGCGTTATCGTCTCTTATGGCAGCCACCCGTAGGTTTTGAAAACGCTCTCGTGCTGGGAGACAGCAGCTCTGTGGTCGCATCGGTCGCGCAGCTTTTCGCCCGCCTCGATGCGCAACCCAGCCCCCTTGCGGACAGACGCTTTAACAGGGCGCTGGAGCAGCGCGTACGACTTTTTCAGCGACAAAACAGGCTGGTAGATGACGGTGTCATAGGGGTGCAAACACTGCTGAAGCTGAATGAGCAACTGGCGATTGACGTGACTGCAGCGCAAGCTAGACAGCAGCTGCAGGCTGCTACAGAAGACGAGTTAAATTAATGGCCGCAGATATTGCATTGATATTGGAACTAGGAGCGTACCCGTGTCGCTAATTCTTGATGCGCTAAACCGCTCTCGCCAAGATAAAGATTCAGTGCCCAGTCTGGCAACGCATCATGCGGTGGAGAAAGTCGCATCAGACAAGCGGCAGTATCTTCCTTGGGTAGTGTTATCAGTGGCACTGGTGATTATTGGCTGGCTGATGATGGCGCGATTATTCAACCCTGCATCTGATATTGAGATTGCAGCTTCTGCCAAGCCCGTGATGCAAGCTACCACCAATGCGGATGCATCAGATTTTTCTGCGGATAAAGAGGAAGCCGTAGTTGAGGAGCCGTTGGTCGAGTTCGTTGTGGATAGTCAGGCGCCAGTGACGGCAGGACTTGCCGCGAATAGCGCTGAGCCACGTATTGCGTCGGCTGTGGTTGCAACGGAGACAAAAACGCCGATTTCTCCGCCAGTGGTAGAAGATTCCGCCGTAGCGCAGCTCTACCAGAACCAAAATTTGGCCGACGACGCCGGGGTCCGAAACCAAACGTCATCCGCAGCTCTGGACTTATATGCAGAGTCTCGCGTGGAAGAGCCTATTGATATAGCGCAGGTCTTAAAGTCGGCTCGGGAGGAGATGAAAGACGCAAACCTTGACCAGCATTCAGTGCCCTTGTTGGCCACCATGTCACAGCAAACCAAAGACAACATTCCCACGCTGTATTATCAACGCCACGACTATTCAACGAATGTGGCGATTTCTGCAGTTGTATTAAACGGCGAAGCGCTTAAGGTAGGCGGGAGTCCAGCTCAGGGCATGAAGATCGAGGAGATTCTTCCTGATTCGGTAGTGCTGAGCTATCAGGGCACACAATTCCGCCTGCGCGCCCTTAATAGCTGGATAAACTTATAAGCATTCCCGCGTCGGGCCTTACAGTTTCAAGTAGTCGCGGACAATCTCAAAAATCTGTGGTTGTTGTACAAAGGGTTCCACTAGCCCTAACCCCTCACTATTGCTAAAAAGTGGCACTGCCGCCCCCGTATGTTCCTCCATCATGAAATTACTCGTGGCATAGTTTATCGCCATCTGGCTGCCCTCAGGCGTGATAATGCGCGCTACCTTGCCCGGCGTATAGGTTGGGATAGGTATGGCATCAAATAAACTGACATAGGGAATCAGCTGGGCGGCTTGCGAATGGTCTGCTGTTACCAGTATCAGTGTCCGTGGGTGATTCTCTGCGAAAACTAACGCGCTGGCCAGGGCTTCCTCCAGTTGCTGCACTTCACCGATTGAGCCGCAGGGCTTGCGTTCGTGAGACTGTTTGTCGATGGAAGCAGACTCAATCATTAAAAAGAACCCGGTCGTATTGTTGTGACTTAAATGATTCAGCGCAGCTTCCGTCATTTGCTGTAAATCCGGTACGTCAGCAAACGCTGGGTTGGGCTCACAGGTCATGGGTTCGGGTTGTGTCACGCTCCCCAGATAGGGGTGTACATGATTGAGCCAACTGCGTTTGGGTTCTTCTGCCCCGCGGCCGTTTTCTCCCTGCCAACGCACGGGCAGAGTGCCAGGCGCAAATAGTCCCAGCAAGCGTTTGTCCGGTGATGCTGACGCCAACTCGGCTGCGGTCGTGACAACCTGAAAACCGTTGTCTTGTGCTATGCGGCTTACGCTCTCGGTCTCGCCTTCGGCAGTGGGCGAAAAATGTTTAGCGCCGCCACCCAGCATCACATCCAGGGAAGAGTCGGCCAGTTGCTCAGCTATAGAACCGCTGCCCCCGTTTGCCTTGAGTTCATCCGAGCAGTCGCCCATCGCTATACCGCGATAGTTGATATCTACCATTGTTTCAGGACTTTCGCACAGTCGCAGAGAAATGTGCGCGGCAAAGGCCGCGGGCGTCGCATCGGTAATACTTGCCGTAGTGACAATGCCCGTGCGTAAGCCTTCGGCCGAGGCCAGTTCAACAATAGTGGTAAGGTTTTCATTGCCACCGGCACTGGTACTGATGCGTCCACGGCTGGTGACGACGCCGGTTGCCATACTGGTAGCGGTGTTAGCTGAGTCTGCGACATACACAGATTTGCCATTTGACTGGTCCTCGGTGGTCAGTATCTGCATTGATGAGCGCAATGCCAGCTGGTCGAGCTGTAACTGCCCTGCCGCGCCCTTCAGGTAGTTGCGCGCTATTGTAATTTGTTGCTCGTCCATGCCGTCTCCAATGATCAGGATGACCTGACGAGATTGAGAGACAGCATGGGACTCAGGCTGCAAAGTGCTGTCCTGTGCCATTCCTGAAGAGGCCTGCAGAGCAAACCCGCAGAGCAGATAGCGTATTGTCTGGTTATTCATACAAAAGTCCGTTTCCTAAAGGCTTCGATTGAGTATTGATAACATGCCAACAGCGTCGTTGCACGTTTAAATGTCGGTTTTAGCACGCTTAGGTTTTTTGCGAGGGTGAAGTCCAAGAGCTGAGGTTATAACGCGTGATTTCCTATTTTAGTTCACTGGAGTTATTAACCTTTGCGCGACGATGTGGCACGATAGCGACCCCGCAGCGTCTGCTGACGGCGGATATCGCTCAATGGTCTGCAAAAGTATCAGTAGCATACTAATGGGGTAACTTAAGGGTGAGGAATCAACATGAAAATGATGACTGCAATCATCAAGCCATTCAAACTTGATGACGTTCGTGATGCACTGCATCAGCTCGGCATTACGGGTATGACGGTGGAAGAAGTGAAGGGCTATGGTCGACAGAAGGGCCACACTGAGCTCTATCGCGGTGCGGAATACTTGGTGGAATTTCAACCCAAGATCAAAATACAGATTGGAATCAGCGACGACCGAGTTGATGCTGCGATTGAAATTGTGTGCAAAGCGGCAAGTACCGGAAAGATCGGTGATGGCAAAATATTCATCACGCCGTTAGAGCAAAGTGTGCGAATCCGCACCGGAGAGACTGGCGAGGAGGCGCTCTAATCATGTTTAAGATCGCAAAAAGACTGCAGGCAGTGATTTTTGTAGTGGTGGCAATGCTTGCCGCCAGCGGTGCCAATGCTGACGAGCTCAACGGAGCCGACACCGCATGGGTACTGACTTCAACTGCCTTGGTCTTGTTTATGACCATTCCCGGCTTGTCTTTGTTCTATGCAGGTTTAGTCCGAGTCAAAAATGTATTGTCGGTGCTGATGCAATGCTTCGCTCTGACGTGCCTGATGTCTGTAGTGTGGTTTGTGGTAGGTTACACCATCGCCTTTGGCAGCGAAGGTGTAGAGCCGGGACCGTACATCGGCGATTTTGGTAATATCTTTTTTAGTGCAATAACAATTGACTCAATGACGGGCACCATCCCCACCAGTTTGTTTGCTATTTTTCAAATGACGTTCGCGATTATTACACCTGCACTGATCGCCGGTGCCTTTGCTGAGCGCATGCGTTTTTCAGCGATGCTGATTTTTAGTACTATTTGGTTAGTGGTTGTGTACTCGCCTGTTTGCCATTGGGTATGGGGTGGGGGCTGGTTGGGTGATATCGGTCTGCAGGACTTTGCCGGCGGTACGGTAGTGCACATTACGGCAGCCGTTGCGGCGCTGGTCGCTGCACTGATGATGGGGCCGCGCAGAGGCTTTGGTACGGTTCCCATGCCGCCGCACAATCTCACGATGACTGTCGCTGGCGCTGGTATGTTGTGGGTCGGTTGGTTTGGCTTTAACGCTGGATCGGCGTTAGGTGCTAACAATACTGCTGCCATGGCCATGCTGGTGACGCACTTGTCCGCCGCCTGCGGTGCATTGGCGTGGATGACGATGGAGTGGGTGCGCCACGGCAAACCTTCGGTACTGGGCATTGTTACGGGGATGGTGGCGGGCCTGGGTACGATCACGCCGGCCTCTGGTTCGGTCGGTCCTGCCGCGGCAATCGTTATCGGTCTCAGTGCAGGTGTGGTCTGTTACTTCGCCACCAACTTTATGAGAAATGCGCTGAAAATTGACGACAGCCTCGACGTTTTTCCCGTGCACGGTGTCGGCGGGATGCTCGGAACGTTACTGATTGGAGTGTTCTGCTCAGAGCAGCTGGGGCTCTTCAGTGGTAACGGATTTTCAGAAGGCATAAGCAGTATTGGAGGCCAGCTGAAAGTGCAGGCAATCGGCGTGGCCGCGACCTTTTTCTACACCGGCGTAATGACGTTTATTATTCTTAAGCTAGTGGATGCGATGGTTGGTTTACGTGTCGATGATGAAGCAGAAAATCAAGGCTTGGATTTAGTGCTCCACGACGAGCGCGGCTACAACCTGTAAATAGTTGTCCTTTGGATAGCAGGTCACCGCTGGTGGCCTTTTTTATTAGGGGGTCATTATTATTATGAAATGGCAGCATCGCTACGCCACCATCAACGGCATCCACATGCACTATGTGGAGCAAGGAGAGGGCATGCCGGTGATTTTGTGCCATGGCTTTCCTCACCTGTGGTTCAGCTGGCACCGACAAATCAGCGCACTGGCCGACGCCGGTTACCGGGTGATTGCCCCCGATATGCGCGGAATGGGTCAGACTGAGGCCCCCCTGGAACTCTCTGCTTACGATATTGATCACATCACTGGGGATCTATTGGGATTGCTTGATCACATTGGGGTGGACCGTGCCGTATTTGCGGGTCTAGATTTTGGTGCGTTTGCCATTTACGATTTGGCGCTGCGCCATCCCGATCGTGTGCTCGCGGTGATCGGTTTAGAAAATCCCCCGGCACCGCATAATCCAGATGAGCCGCCTCTCACCGAGTATCGGCGCATGGGGCAGGAGCATTTCCTGCATATTGAATATTTTCGAGTGCCGCCGCGGGCTGACGAGGAGCTTGCAGCGCAGCCGCGTCGCTTTCTGCACAAGGTGTTTTATACGCTGAGCGCTGCCGGTAATTACTTTGACGTATTTAACTATCCGCCGGAAACGTCCTATATAGACGCGATGGCAGAACCGCCACCGCTACCTTGGTCCTGGTTGTCCGAGCTTGAGTTCGAATACTTCGTGAGTGAATACAGCCGCAGCGGTTTTACCGGTGGCCTAAACTGGTACCGCTCTTTCGATCTTAAGTGGCTCCAGCGAAAGCCTTTTGAGGACATCCAAAGCGCAGTGCCTGCGTACTTTTTAGGCAGTGAGCATGACGTTGATTTGGAGGGCTTTCACGGGGACGACCCCATTGGTCTGATGCGCGCTATCTTCCCTGATCTGCGTGATGTGCGCATGATCTCTAGTGCCGGCCATATGGTGCAATTGGAAGCTTCCGGCGAAGTTAATAAAGTTTTGCTCGACTATCTGCAGGACATTCAGCATCGGCTGGAATGACGACGCCTCTGTGACGCATAGGTTAAGACTATGCGTGCGCGTCGATTAGGGTCGATACCAAATCGGCGATGTCCAAGCGCGTTCTTGAATCTGCCATGGTAGTTCGGGATCACTGCAGCTGGGAGGGCGCTGTTCCGGCGCTAGACTGAGGCAGTCGTAATGGCTCCAGCGGCAACTGGGATTTTCCAACACTCGGGCGTAATAGACGGCGGCGACTTGTGGGTCAAAATTGGGATCTTGCCAGCTAGCACATAATTGGGAAAAGCCTCGACCAGAGACTGCACAGGTTTGCGGATCCACGCTTGCCTCCGTGTCTTTTGCACCTGCGACATCAAATACTGCCTGCTGGGTTCGGCCTTGGTCGTCAATCCAGCCTTTGATAATCTGAATGCGCTGCAACAGATTGCCGCCGTCGCGCGGGTCGCGATTGGCGCTGGCAATGAATACTGGGTTGAGCGTTGCTCCCGCTGGAGCAGGAGGAATGTCTGCTCCCATGGGCACACCCTCACGGTACGCTTCAGCTAAATAGGCATCACTCTGACAGAGGTTGGTATCGATATTCCATCCGGCAAAAAAGCGCGGGGTGATACGTGGCCCACTGGTGCCGAACGTTTCTTTACGCTGCATCGCAGCGAACAGCGCATTACGGCTGTTTTCGACGGCATAGATGCCAGCGATACCGCCTGGGTTGTAACGCACTGGAGAGCCTTTTGCGATATCCCCAGGAACCTCGACCTGACCGAGGAGTCGATTCTGTATGCTCCGATCATTGCCGTGCGAGCCTTGGTAGCCCTTTTCCTTCACGCCAGCCGGTGCGCCTATATGGGTATCTGTGGCCGCGATAATGCCAAACTTGAACGGATTGACTCCCAACGTCTTTTCCTCTGAAAGCCCTGCCGTCAGTGCATAGCGCACAAAGCTGTAGCGCGAGACACAGCCTTTAAGCATCATGCCTCCACTGCCGAACTCCTCGCCGCAGTCGGGGATGATTTCACTGGGCGGACGTAGTTTTTCGAAATCACACAGTTCGTCGGGAGCGCCGATTACACTGGCGATGCCGTTGCGACATTCTGAGTCACCCTTGACCTGCATTATTTCTGCCAGCGGCTCCAGTCGCGCTCGCAAAGCCGCCAGTCGCTGTTGTTCCTGTAAAGATAGATCTTGATTGGTGTAAGGGAACCACATCCGGCCGCTGCTCCAGTTACTATTGTGCGGGATCGCCAGAACGTCGCAGCTGTCGTTGCCTTCGATGCAGGTATCATCGAGCCAGCCCCATAGCTGTTCCGGTGTGGGCGCATCTTTGGCGCTCAGCGGTGCCTGCGGCACTGTGCTCGACTTGAAAATAACATTGCGGTGCAGGTTGCTGGCCTGATCGGCTAGCGTGTACTCATACGCATGAAAGGTTGTGAATTCACACGCTTCGCTGTGGTCATGCCAATCTTCAGTGCTACGCTGGTTTTCACGCCAGACTTCTATCGCGGTGTCGCGACATAATGAACCATCATCACCGCAGACTCTGGTGGAGCGGTCCTGTCCAAAGATGGCAAAGCTCGCCAAGCGCATAAGCGACTGCATTTTTTCTTCCACCGGTAGGCGCAGGTCACCCCGATAGAGACGACATACCAAGCTGCTATAGGCCGGATGGTCGGCGGTGTAGCATAACCGTGTTTCGCCAAGCGCCTCGGCATGGTCAGTGACCGCCGCGAAATCCAGTGGTGTCCCGATGTCCAACATTGGCGCTTGGTATTCTGGCGGGTCACCCAGCAGGCGTAACGCCATAGGCGTGCCGCGAGCGAAGCTATAAGCCTCATCGACTGTGGTAGTGACGCCGAACGAAGTGGCATCGTACGATGCGGCTGTATGGACGTGCAGGTCGCCGAAAAAGGCTCTTTTTTCAGGGTAGTAGTGCAGGCACGGTTGCTGTATCTGAGGAGCGTCATCGAGGGTTCGCACAGACACTTGATCCCAGGTAGCGAGTGCATCGGAGTCTTGCTGTACCCGCTCGAACTCAAAACGCAGCCACAGCAGCGAGACCCCGATGAATAAGCCCAGTATCAATAATGTAGAAAGAACATATTTTATTGGTTTTATCACACAAGTCACTTTCGAGTAGTGGGTTTGTGTGAGTTATCCTACCTTAACCTGCAACTCTGCGAAATATCATGAACGCCGGTTAGAGCGCTTGGTCTAGTTTAAGTGTAACCGGAGAGCGCAGGCTCAGCCGCGATAAAAAGCCGAGCATTCGGTGTTACGCGGATTAATTGCTCAATAATCGGATGCGTCAAATGACGAGATAGAGTGTCCACAGGGTCTTTATTTTAGCTAAATCTAGGTGGTAGCACTTTTTTCGTTTGTTCTGGCTGGAACTGGACAGAGTGGTCTATACTCGGATCAGGCACTTAGAAGGATGATCTGGTATGAACAAGTCGGTGTTGGTTGGAGTTGTGTTTGGCGCAGGTATCGCCACGGCATTCGGTGGTTTTGCTGGATATCGCATGTTGAGCGGATCCGAATATGCTCAGGTGCTGTCAGCGACGCCTGTTACTGAGAGCGTGCGCACGCCGCGCCAGGAGTGTGGCGATCAGGTGGTGACGCGGCAAGAACCTGTTAAGGATACCCACAAAATCGCCGGTTCTGTCATCGGAGCGGTAGCAGGCGGTTTGCTTGGCAATGCGATTGGAGGTGGCGGGAAAAATACTGCGGCTAAGATTGCGGGAGCGGCAGCAGGTGGTTATGCCGGCAATAAGGCGCAGGAAGAAATGCAGAAGAACGACACCTATCAGACGACTGAGCGCGTTTGCAAGACGGTGGTCGATGTGAGTGAGCGCACGGTGGCCTATGATGTTAAATATCAAATTGGCGATACGACAGGTGAAGTTCGGATGGATCACGACCCGGGTGACACTATTAAGTTAACGGACGGGAAAGTGGTGATTGCCCGTGCCCCAGTCAGTAGCGACGCCAGCGGTAACTAGAGACGCAGCGCTGACGTTTTAACCACACTGTGGGGTTGCTAGACCAGCTTTTTTGGATCAAGCAGCGTGGCGAGTTCCTCGCGAGAAATCTCTGTCATTTCGACTGCGACCTCAAGCACAGGTCGCCCTTCCTGATACGCACGTTTAGCAATTTCGGCAGCTTTGTTATAGCCGACCAGTCCATTTAATGCCGTTACCAGTATCGGGTTTCTAGCCAGATTGGCCGTGATAGTGTCGTGATTCACGACAAAGTCTGCAAAGCATTTGTCCGCCATTGCCGTGCAACTGTTAGCCATTAAGGTGATGCTTTGCAACAAATTGAAGGCTATCACCGGTAGCATCACATTGAGCTGAAAGTTGCCTGATTGGCCGGCCACTGTAATCGTCGTGTCATTACCAATGACCTGTGCCGATGCCATTGCGACTGCCTCGGGTATGACCGGATTGACCTTGCCGGGCATGATGCTGCTGCCCGGTTGCAGGGGTTTGAGGCTGATTTCACCCAGTCCGGACAAGGGTCCGCTATTCATCCATCGTAAGTCGTTGGCAATCTTCATGAGAGCGACTGCCAGTGCCTTAAGTTGGCCTGAAAGCGCTACTGCCACATCCTGGCTGGCAAGGGCCGCAAAAAAATTGTCTGCAGGCTCGAATACCTGCCCGCTGGACGCACTCAGATGAAAACAAAAACGTGCCGCGAACTGCGGGTCGGCATTGACGCCCGTACCGACTGCCGTGCCACCCTGTGCCAACTGGCGCAGCTGCGAGCGACAATCACTAATCCGCTGGCCTGCCTGTGACAGTTGCGTGCGCCACCCTGATAGTTCCTGTGCCAGACTTAATGGCATGGCGTCCATCAGGTGCGTGCGTCCCGTCTTTATGCTGTCTGCTAGCGACTCCTCGCGTGAGGCAATCACATCGGTAAGATGATGCAGTGCGGGCATTAGTACATTAGCGAGTGCGAGTTCAGCGCTGACGTGAATTGCGGTGGGAATCACATCGTTGCTACTTTGACTGCAGTTGACATGATCGTTCGGATGCACGGCTTGGCCCAGCTGTCGACTCGCAAGGCTGGCAATAACCTCGTTGGCATTCATGTTGGTACTGGTACCAGAACCTGTCTGAAATACATCGACGGGAAACTGATCTTGATATTGGCCTTGCGCAATGGCAGCGGCAGCGTTGGCGATACTGTCAGCCAGAGTGGAATCCAGTAATCCCAATTCGGCATTGGCGCGGGCGGCGGCGGCTTTGATCAGGCCGAGCGTACAAATGAAGTGTGCTGGCATGGCGATGCCGCTAATGAGGAAATTATTGACGGCCCTTTGAGTTTGGGCGCCGTAAAGTGCAGACGCAGGTAACTGCACCTCGCCCATGCTGTCTTTTTCAGTACGCATGTCACCCATGCCGCTACTCCTGTCAGGACTGATTAGCAATTCGATTGAGCACATAGGTCAGCACCCCGCCTGCGCGGTAATATTCTACCTCCACTGCCGTGTCGAGTCGGGATTGCAGCTGTATTTCGCGACGTTCCCCAGACGGGTAGTGAATCACCGCTGGCAAGCGTTGCTGTGGCGTTAGCACGCCCTCGAGGTCGAGGATATCGAAACACTCATCTCCCTGCAGTGCTAACGTCTTGCGCGTGTCCCCAGACAGAAACTGTAGCGGGAGGACACCCATGCCGACCAAATTTGAGCGGTGTATCCGCTCGAAGCTTTCTACGATAACAGCTTTAACACCCAGCAGAAGAGTGCCTTTAGCAGCCCAGTCGCGGCTGGATCCGGTGCCGTATTCGCTTCCCGCAACAACCACTGTGCTGATGCCTCGGGACTGGTAGTCCATTGCAGCATCGTAAATAAACATCGGTTCGGTAGCGCCATTGAGTCGGGTATAACCCCCTTCCAGCGATGGCGTCATTTCGTTGCGGATACGAATATTCCCAAAGGTCCCGCGCATCATGACCTGGTGGTTACCGCGCCGCGAACCGTAGGAATTGAAGTCAGTTTCGCTGACACCGTGCGTACGCAGGTACTGCGCTGCAGGGCTGTCTAGTGGAATCGCTCCGGCCGGGGATATGTGGTCGGTGGTGACGGAGTCACCCAGCATAGCCAGCATGGGTGCAGCCAGAATATTGTGTTGGTTACCTTGATACTGCTCTTCAAAGAACGGTGGCAGCTGAATGTAGGTAGAATCTTGTGAGAAAGCGTAGGTGGCACCGTCGCTCGTGTTGATAGATTGCCATGTCTGATCACCGTCGAACACGGCGCCGTATTCTTTTTTAAACATGTCCGTATGAACGGTCTGCACCAGGTCAGCAATCTCGGCATTGCTGGGCCAGATGTCTCGCAGATACACTGGGTTGCCTGCCGGATCTGTTCCCAGGGGTTCCTGGCTCAGATCGATGCGGGTAGTGCCGGCCAAGGCATAGGCCACTACAAGCGGCGGAGACGCAAGCCAGTTGGCTTTCACCAGTGGGTGAATTCGCCCTTCAAAGTTACGGTTGCCCGACAGTACTGAGCAGGCTACCAGATCATTGGCGGCGATAGTCTCTTCTACCACGTCCGGCAGCGGCCCCGAGTTTCCGATACAGGTGGTGCAGCCATAGCCCACCAGATTAAAACCTAGTGCATCTAATGCACTCTGCAGGCCCGCTTTTTCGAGATAGTCTGTCACCACTTTTGATCCAGGTGCCAGTGAAGATTTTACCCAAGGCTTGCGTTGCAAACCGAGTGCGAGCGCCTTTTGCGCAACTAATCCAGCACCAATCATCACGGCTGGATTGGAGGTATTGGTACACGAAGTAATGGCCGCAATAACGACATCCCCATGATGCATTGACTCTGCGGTGCCGGCGAGCGGAAACGCTGTCTCTAGCTGATTGGATTTACCATCCAGTTCGATGAATTGATCGACAGCCTCAGGCAAATCTCGCACCGTGACCCTGTCCTGCGGGCGTCTGGGGCCCGCGAGATTGGGTTCGACGGTGGACATATCCAACTGCAGTGTGGCGGCGAAATTAGGTGTGATGTAGTTCTGGTCGCGCCACATGCCCTGTGCTTTGCAGTAAGCCTCCACCAAACAGACAGTGTCTTCATCACGTCCTGTGAGTCGCAGGTAAGTGAGTGTCTGGGCATCAACCGGGAAGAAGCCACAGGTGGCTCCATACTCTGGCGCCATGTTTGCAATAGTGGCGCGATCAGACAGTGGTAGGTGGTCAAGTCCGCTGCCATAGAATTCTACAAACTTGCCCACCACACCCTGTGCCCGCAGCATTTGTACCACCTGCAACACCAAGTCGGTTGCGGTAATGCCTTCGCACATCTGGCCGGTAAGCTCAAAACCGACAACGTCCGGTATTAGCATTGAGATTGGTTGTCCCAGCATCGCCGCTTCAGCTTCGATGCCGCCAACGCCCCAGCCGAGAACACCCAGGCCATTGATCATAGTGGTGTGGCTGTCTGTGCCTACGAGTGTGTCGGGGTAGGCGAGGGGTGTGCTATCGGTGGGTTGCTGCCGTACGACCTGTGCAAGGTATTCTAGGTTGACCTGATGGCAGATGCCGGTGCCCGGAGGTACCACCCTAAAATCGTCGAACGCACCTTGACCCCATTTAAGGAATTCATAGCGTTCATGGTTGCGTTGCATCTCCATAGCCACGTTTTGTTCAAAAGCATTGTCGCTGCCAAACTTGTCAATGCTTACTGAGTGGTCGATAACGAGGTCGACCGGCGATAATGGATTAATTTTCTTTGGGTCGATGCCCCGTTTGACGAGGGCGTCGCGCATGGCAGCTAGATCCACCACCGCCGGCACGCCGGTAAAATCCTGCATTAGTACGCGTGCTGGGTGATAGGCGATTTCTTGATCGGAGCCACCCCCTGCGCTAGCTGCCAGAGTCTCGATATCTTCGCGCGTGCAGCTTATGTCGTCCTCGTGTCGCAACAAATTTTCGAGAAGAATTTTGCTGCACACAGGGAGGCGGGCGACTGTATTGTGTGTCGTTAGCGTGCCACCATTGACAGCAAAATAATGGTAGATCTTGCCCTTAACATCCAGCGTCGAAAGCGTATTAAAGGAGTTTGAAGATACAGTCACGATGAGGCACCTGTTTAGACGTTGGAGTCGTCAGTATAAAGGATAACGGTGCTTGATGCTGCCTCAGCTAGCGCTATACATTGTGACCTTGTTAGTCGCGGGAGATTGACCTTTTTTCTGCGTGTTCATCTTACATTTCGAAGAGATTGATCCCGTCCTCAACGCGCACATTGCCACTGTGCCCAATCGGGTCCTGTGCTATCAGCTGGCTGAGTGTGTCGGCGTCCGTGCCAGTGTTAGCAACAATCCGTTCACCTGCTGGATTACGCCCGATAATAATCCCCCGTGTCGGCCCTTCCCGACCAAAGCTGACAGTATAGGTTTCTATGGTTGCGGGACCGGAAGGATCGGGGGCCAGTGACATGCGCGGAGTTGCATCGATACGCTCCTGTATCGCGTGACGGTCTATGTCTTGCCAGTCGCTCATGGGAGGCTCTGTCGAGTATATGCCTAGCGAGTGCTTCGTCAGATACAGGCCATTGGCAGTGACCAGCCCATGCCCGTTACCTGCATCGCGCAGGGACACAATCATTTGTGCAATTGCGTGCAAAGAGTAGTTGTTGCCGGGCCCACCGAAGAAGGGCATACCGCCTGTTACGGTAATCCCGCGATTGTCCAGCGGCGACAAGCCGATCTCGCTGCAGGCGACCTGCACCGCACTGGGGAAACAGCTGTAGATATCGAAGCTTGAAATTTCATCCAAGGCGATGCCAGCGCGCGCTGATACAGACTCCCATGCCGCCTTGATGGCGGGTGAAGTGTGCAGGTTAGGCCGTTCGCTGACATGCCAGATGTCGTTAACGTCAGTGCCGGCGCGCAAGTAGATCCAGGTGCTTTGGTCGAGGCCCATCTGACGTGCCTTTCCCGCGGTTGTCATGATGACCGCCGCTGCCATGTCAACCGCCAGGACCGGATTCATAGCGCGCGTGTAGGGGTAACCGATATAGCGATTATTTTGTACTACCGTACCTATTTCTTCGGCGCTCTGGAAGTGCGGTTTCCACGCACCGGGGTTGCTCGCAGCAACCCGGCTCATGCGGCTGCAGACCTCGGCGATGTGAGCGGCGTGATGTTCTTGGCTTGTGCCGAGGTGGTGTCTTAGGCTGTTCTCGAACAGCGGATACGTGTTAATCGGTTCGTAGAGCCCATGTGCCATCTCTAAAGCGTTGTGTCCCTCTCGTTCTTGCCCCACCGTTGTGGGTTCTGTCTCTGTCTCTCCGCTCCAGGCGGAAATGTCTTCCCCTGTGCGCAGCGCCGAAAACAATGTCGCAAGCAGTTCCGCGCCCGTAAGCAAAACAACGCTGTGTTCGCCGCGCGCTAGTGTGCCCGCAAAATGATTAACCAAATATTGTGGCGTGTTACCGCCGATCGTAGCCTGAAAAATCGTCGCATCGGCAAGGCCTAAGCGATGGCTTAACTGTCTACCAGGATTTCGAGGGAGCAGTGCTCCGATGCTGGGCGTCGCATCAGCAATAAATCTAACCATGGCGACCGTATCGATGGCGGACGTTAAGCCACTGTGTCCCACATCAGCAATAGCAGCTTCCGCCGCTGAGCAGAGCGCGTCCAGTGGGGTTCTGGTAACGTCGGTCGAATGCCATGTTTGTTGCCCAGCGCCGATAATAATGGGAGTGTTGTCTGGAATATTCATAAGCTTCATGCAGTTAAATGGGACGCGATTATGCCACTAAAATCGACACTGGCAAATCT